>Ga0209409_1000077_pt1 | contig 99807 bp, 90 predicted proteins | sample AD_JPNMR1_MetaG_FD_184424 | JGI IMG/M metagenome (GOLD analysis project Ga0209409, IMG submission 184424) | Active sludge microbial communities of municipal wastewater-treating anaerobic digesters from Japan - AD_JPNMR1_MetaG (SPAdes) (version 2) | ecosystem: Engineered > Bioreactor > Anaerobic... | reverse complement strand
TTGGACAAATAGTTTGGGATGGTGTAGCAGATACATTTGGGAAAGTTACTGGATTAAAAGCGACCAAGAAAGGTGATCCTTATGGACTTACCTACATGCCATTTTTATTTGTTGTTTGGGAAAGTTCTCTACCAGAAGCCAAAAAATATCAAAAACCACATATAATTGAGGTGCCAAGGGAAGAGTTACAGAATAGCTCTAGTAGAATTAATATAAGTAATGTTAAGGGAACGAGTAAGACTGTATTTGAAAATGGGAAAATGTTTGAAAGTAAAATTATTACGAAAAATGGCATCGAAATAGGTGGACTTGCTGATGTAGAAATCAACGGAAAAACTCTAACACTTAAAGATGTTGTAGTATACTCAAATAAAGGAGATATTCCCAATGCTGTTGGGGCGAGAGATATCTTTAAATGGCAAAACGAGATAGCTCAACAGGCAAAGGCTCAGGGTTTTGATACACTTATTATTAAAGGTGTTAGAGCTATGAATTCAACTTCTGCAAATCCAGGAAAAGTTGTTGAATATACAATTGACTTAACTAAACTTAAATGAGGTGAATATATTGAATGAATTTAGTAAAACTTTTTCAAAGGAAGAACTTGAAGAAATTGAGGCTTTTAAGGAAGGAACAGAAGCTATGAGTGTTGAAGGAAAAGAAATTATTTGCTTTCAATTATTGTACCAACTGATTAATGGAAATATTAAAATTTCAGAAGTTTCAAAAGATAAGCTGTTACTTACATATGCTCAATTAAAAGGATTTAAGGAGATTAGTGGTTCTATCGAAATTTTTGATACAAGTTTATTGGAGAGTATTGTAAGTAAGGCAAAAAAGATAATTTCTGAAGAGATAGAAAAAAGAAAGCAAAAAAGATAAAATACTGAGGTCACACAGTTCCAACTGCTGTGACCATGTTTTCTGTATGCAGAGATTAACGTATCAAAACAAAGGAGACTGTTTAACCTTTTATTAATACATAAGGAGCAGGACGAAGGAATTAGGCAACATTCGATGCCAGAGGACATGGGAGGTTTGCTGCTTGGAGTAGATGTGTGCTCCCGATGCCCAAGATAGATAAAACACACGTGGTTTTATTTGTTCTGCCTGAAACCATAAAACTACCAGCTAAATTGCTTATGAGAAAGTATCAGATTATTTAAAATTCTATAATAAAGTTAGAATCCATGGAAGCATACTGGATATGGCTCCGGAAGCTTTTATCTAGTATCCAAAGTTCGGGAGGTAACCCGTGTTTTGCTAATGGTGAACAAATACAGTAGAATTTTTATAACATTTTTTTAAGTGAAAAAATTTTCTAATCACATCAAACTTTTTCCCCACTATTTCCAAATCTCCCATTATACTATATAATATTTGAGGGGGATAAATAAAATAATTCCAAAAGATTATTGTCTGTAATGTTGTATCATTGGCAAGGAGGAAGCATGAAGCGGTATCTTGTTTTATCAATCTTGTTGTCTGTAGCGGTAGTAGTAACTGGATGCGGCGGGGGAGGAGGCAAGGGGAGAAAAAACCCCGAACAAAACACCGAACCAGCAGTAACAAATCCTACTAATGATAGTAAGATTATCTTTGAGGATGATTTTGAAACTGATTTGGGTTGGACAACCACCGGTTTTTGGCACCGCCAGAAGAATGATCTTACAATCTATAATAAAGCAGTGCCTGACTACGTTACGCTACCGGTAGGGGACACTTCCAACGGCAGAATACCGATGGCGTTTCAGGGCGAGTATTGTTACTGGTATGGAGAAGCAGCTACCGGAAACTATCTTGGGGTCCAGCAAGCTGATGATAAAAAGCTTAGCGGTGGCACTTCAGTGGAAACAAATGAGGGTTCATTGACCTCACCGCTGATCAATATTCCACAAAATAGTAATCCTGTTTTAACGTTTATGACCTGGTATGAGATTGAAGGCTTTGATCCATGCTACATCGGGTATGATCTGATGAAGGTTGAAGTCCTTAAAGAAGGCAGTGATGTTGCGGAAACGTTGTGTTTTTTAAATCCGGAGGAAAACCCAAATTATTCTGATGACGCTGATCCTTCGTTGGCTTACACCAGCGGTGGTTACAATTTACCGGGAAAATGGATTGAAGTTAAACGTAGTTTAAATGATTATCGCGGGCAAGCTGTCCGAATCCGGTTTACTTTTCTGACTGACAGTATTCAATATAATGGTTTCCGGGGCTGGTTTATTGATCAGGTTAAGGTTATTGATTCTGATGGACCGGTAATAACTATTCAGGGAATGAGGATGAGATATTTACCTGGAAATCTAACTAAAAGACGTCCGCGAAAATAGATGTGCTTACAAATGAATCTTTCGGATAACTGACTGGTGAATTATTCAACCAAGCATCTTGCCTATTGGCAACTTTATCAAATTGATTTTATTACTTAACAGTGTTATACTATATAAGCTGTCAATCAGTTACTAATTTAACTGTCTCGGGTAACCGCGGGCCAAAAGCCTGAGGAAAGTCCGAGCTCCACAGGGTAGGATGCTGGATAACGTCCAGGGGGGGCGACCCCACGGAAAGTGCCGCAGAAAAGGAAACACTAAGTTTGTTAGAGTTCTGCTCTAACAAACCAGTAAAGCTGAAAAGGTGCGGTAAGAGCGCACCAGCGGTCGGGGAACCGGCCGGCTTGGAAAACCCCATCCGGAGCAAGACCAAATAGGGGAGAGATAAAGTGACCCGCTTTTCTCCCGGGTTGGTCGCTAGAGACAATAGGCAACTGTTGTCCCAGATAAATGGTTACCGCCCGCAAGGGTACAGAACTCGGCTTATAGAGACAGTTAAATATAAATATTTAACAAAAAAGCCCATTTGGGCTTTTTTGTTATAAAAATACAAAATTCCAAAGGAAATGGAAATAATTTCACGAATATTTATTTTAAATTATTCAGAGAAAGGTTGATAGTATGAAATTAAGAAAACTATTGTTTTTTGTCTGTCTCATCATCTTTATTATTCCGCAGACTTATGCTAATAGTACAGCCCATTTGGCAATACTTGATACTGTTAACCTCAGCGGAATAGAGTCGGTGGGCAATAAAAAAATTGCACCGGTGATTGATAAGCTATTTAGTGAAACACTTAAAAAAGCAACACCAGAAACGATTTATAATACAGAAACCACGCGTAATTTACTTAAAAAAGAAGGTCTGGACTTATATTATGTTGCACGGAATCTTTGTACTAACGAAGATTTGGTAAAAATTGGACGTAAAATTGGTGTAAATTATTTAGCGATTCTTGAAATTCATGGTTATAGTGAAATTTCGAGAGAAAAATTCAAGAAAAACTATCAGTTGCTACTTGGTTTAAAAGTGATAAATTGCAGTGATGGTTCTGAATCATATTATTTCGGAGAAGGTAATCATGACAAGAAGCGTAATGAGGCTTATGTCGATGCAGTTAATCAACTGGTAGCTGCCTATCTGCAAAATGATACCGGAGTGGATATCAACCGAAATGACCTGATTCAGGTTGTTGGTAACCGTTTAAGCAAGGTTTACCATCGTTCTGATAGTAGCCACTTACCCAAAGAAGAAGCTCAGGAAAGGTTTAATTTACGAACAGAAGCAGAAGCAAACGAATATCGCGCCTGTGTGGCTTGTTTCCCGCCTTATCAACACTTTTATTCAAGAGATCGGGTGTTGGAAGAAGAATTGGGTGCAGAGGCCTGCGGGATTATTGAACATTATTACCGGTTACTTTATGATGCTCCTGAATTGTTAACCCGTGTTGAGGAGGTGGCAGCACCTTTAATAAAAAATACAATTCGTAAGGATGTCCGCTATCGTTTCCGCATTCTTGACACAGACGAAATCCAGGCATGAGCTGCTCCAAATGGTTTTATTTATATCACCAAAGGCCTGTTAGATATTGTTGAAACTGATGATGAATTAGCAATGATTATTGCTCATGAGATGGCCCATATTGAGAAGAAACATTCGGTTATTGCTTACCGAAGAAGTGTAGCCCTGTCATTTTTAACTGCAGCCATTATTCTGGGAACTCGAGACGACAAAGATAATGATGAAGCTGCAATAGCTGCGGTTGTAATGAGTACACTGATAAGGCAAGGTTATTCAAGAAGTCAGGAAAAAGAAGCTGATGAAGTTGGAGTCACCCACTTAAAAAGAGCAGGATATGATTATCAATCATACGGTACGATATTTGGAAAGTTTATTGATTTAAGGAAGAGTAAGGTCACAACAATAAGTAAATTATTTGCTACTCATCCAACTCCTGAAGAGCGGATTGCAAACTTGGATAAGTATCTCAAATCCTATGATGAATTACAGTTGAAACTGAATTATTAAGACACTAAAAAAGCCCGTTAGGGCTTTTTTAGTTTTTATGCAAAATTTGTCTGAAGGGGAACTCATTTTTGTAACGAAATTTGCTGAAAACTAAAATAATCTGGAGCAAAAGATGAAAATTCCAAAAAGCAATTTTCTACTATTTTTAATAATTTTAGTTGTTGTTTTTCAACCGATTAGTTTTGGAGCCTCATTGATTGACTCCTTGGATTTGAGTTTAGAGAAGGAGATTGGATACTATAACTTCCATACATTAGTCAGGAAACGCCCCGAAGCTAAGTTGGACCGATCGGAGCAAAAGAGAATTGATGCTATTTTTTCACGTCTTCTTAAAAATTCCGAGCGGAGTGACGAAGTTGAATATCGGTTAACCATTGTCCGGGATCCAAGCATCAATGCCTGTGCTTTACCAGGCGGATATATCTTTCTGAATACCGGATTGATCGATTTTGCGCAGACTGATGGGGAGATCGCTGGAGTGTTAGCTCATGAGATTGCCCATGTCGAATATCGCCATGGCATGAAAGCCCTCTATCGGGCTACCGGGATGGGGTTTGCCTGGGGTGCGGTGATGAACCGCAATAAGTCGAAGCATAAAAAGCTGATTGAACGTCTAGGAACAATCTCGTTATCGCTCTTACAATTGGGTTATAGCCGTGAAGCTGAATATGAAGCTGATCGCCGAGGGGTTGAGTTATTGATTGGTGCAGGTTATAATAAACAAGAGTTGGTCAATTTCTGGAAACGGGTTCAATCAGATTCAAATGGCGGAGAACTGACTGGTATTTTTCAACTGTTATCAACCCATCCGCCGTTAACGGAGCGGATTCAGCAAATTGAAGCTTTAGAATGAAGAGGAGATCAGTTTGATTACCAGTTTAGCGAATGACTTAATTAAAATGGTTAACAGTCTCAAGCAACGCAAAGGACGCTTGCAAGAGAATCTTTATATTGCTGAAGGAATTCATCTACTGGAAGAAGCAATTAATTCCGGTGTAACAATCACCAAATTTTTCTGGACCCAAAAACTGCTAAAAAATGAAGAAGGCCGGGATCTATTCGAACGTTTGTCAGATAAGATTTCAGGCATTGAAGTCAGTGAGCAGGTTTTTGCAAAAATTTCCGAGACCGAAAATCCGCAAGGGATTTTAGGTTTAATTGAAATCCCATCGGAAAATACTATTGATTATCAAACCATTCAATTGGGACTAGTCCTTGATGGAGTACAAGATCCTGGTAATGTTGGAACAATTATTAGGACAGCCTGGGCGGCTGGAGTTGACTGCCTGATGTTAACGAATGGAGCAGCAGACCCTTATCAGGGGAAAGTGGTCCGTTCCAGTATGGGTGGAGTTTTTTACCAGAAGATTTATCGCGATTTAGAACCGCAGACGATCGCCCGGCAGGCAAAAGAACATGGGGTTCAAATTATTGCTGGTTTTCCAGCCGCTTCGCAGTGCTATTTTGATGTTGATCTAACAGTACCTACACTTATTTTAGTGGGAAATGAAGGGAGGGGAGTCTCACAAGCATGGGAATATGAATCGATCCAAAAAATACATATTCCCCAACCAGGACAAGCTGAATCCTTAAACGTGTCGGTTTCTGCCGGAATTTTAATATATGAAGCAATTCGTCAACGGTTTACGAAGAATACTTGTAAAAGTTGATTGGCTTTGCTATAATAGATTTAGCATTGCGGTAACCGTTTTCACGACCTAGTCAGTGAAAAAGGGGATGTGATTATAATGAAATTATCAGCTGAATTTTTTTGGAAAGTCTTTGAGACAACTGGTTCAATCACAGCCTATTTAATCTATCGCGAATTATTGAATACAGTCGTGTAGAGCCAATTCCATATCGTAAAAGTGATGATTGAGGAAAGTACTTGTATTAGGGAAGGTACAGGGAGAAAGGTCGTGACTGAAAGCCTTTCCCGGACCGATACTGGGAAGTTCCCTCTTGAACTTCTGGCTGAAATAACAGTAGGTTAAGACGGTATCCCCCGTTATCGGGAAAAGGTATCGGATGTGTGTTTGGCATGTCCCGTACTTAATGAGTATAATAATTAGGTGGTACCACGAAATTAACCTTTCGTCCTGATCAGGATGGAAGGTTTTTTAATTATTTGTACTTATTTTTTACAATAGTTTCGGGAGGATGTTATGAAAGAGCAATTACAGGTATTGAAGGCAGAAGCATTAGCGGAGATCGGAAACGCTAATGAGAGTAAGGTTTTAAATGAAATCCGTGTCAAATATTTAGGAAAAAAAGGTTCGTTGACAGCTATTTTGAGAGGGATGGGATCACTCTCTGCTGAGGAAAGGCCAGTAATCGGTGAACTGGCAAATAAAGTGCGTCAAGAGATTGAAATCGCAATTGATGAACGTCTAATAACGGTTGAGGCTGCTGAACAAGCTGCTATACTAGCCAAAGAACGGATTGATATTTTCTTGCCAGGGCGTCAACGTAAAAAAGGATTTCCGCATCCATTACAACTAGTAATTGAGGAGATTGAAGAGATCTTTTTAGGCTTAGGTTTTACAATTGCTGAAGGTCCGGAGGTCGAAACTGATTATCATAGTTTCGAAGCGTTGAATCTGCCGAAGAATCACCCGGCGCGTGACATGCAGGATTCATTATATATCACACAAGATATAGTGTTAAGACCACATACTTCTCCGGTGCAGATCCGAACTATGGAGAAGCTCAATCCACAACCGATCCGAATCATTGCTCCAGGTCGAGTTTATCGGCGTGATGCCCTGGATGCAACCCATTCGCCGATCTTCCATCAGATTGAGGGGTTAGTCGTCGACGAAGGAATCACCTTTGGTGATCTGAAAGGGATTTTGACGATCTTTGCCAAACGCTTATTTGGTGAAGACCGTCAGGTCAGATTTCGCCCCAGTTATTTCCCGTTCACGGAACCAAGCGCAGAAGTTGATGTTTCCTGCGGTTGTAATGGGAAAGGTTGTCGTATCTGTAAAGGTAGCGGTTGGCTGGAAATATTAGGTGCCGGTTCAGTTAATCCGGTTGTGCTGCAAATGTCAAAGTATGATCCTGATAAGGTGTCAGGTTTTGCTTTTGGAATGGGTGTTGAGCGGATTGCCATGTTAAAGTATGAGATCAACGACATCCGTGTCTTTTTAGAGAATGACCAACGTTTCTTAGCGCAGTTTTAAATAAATCATCTTTTATTACTTGAAGATTGATATCGTTTGAATGGAGGATTATGATGCGAGTTTCGTTTGAGTGGTTAAAGGAATATGTTGATATTCCAGTTTCAGTTACCGAATTAGCTGAAAAAATGACGATGGCCGGTATTGCTGTTGAAGAGATTGAAGACCAGGCACTACAGTATCAAAATATGTATGTTGCAAAAGTTTTAAATATTGAAAAACACCAGCAGGCAGATAATCTGCTTATTGTCAAAGTTGATGTAGGTCAACTGGGTCAATTGCAGATTATTACTGCTGCGAAAAATCTGCAAGTGGGAGATTTAGTCCCACTGGCGGTATCAGGCGCTGTTCTTCCTGATGGGAAAGTGATTCAGGAAGTAAATTTTAAAGGAGTCTTATCCCAAGGAATGTTCTGTTCCGGTGAGGAGTTAGGCTTAGAGAAAAAATCAACCGGAATCTGGATCTTTGATACGGATTTTCAACCGGGAACTCCGGTTGCTGAGGCTTTAGGAGCCACCGATCAGGTTTTGGTATTGGAACTTACCGCCAACCGTTCCGACTGTCTCGGAATGATTGGTGTTGCCCGGGAAGTAGCAGCGATCCTGGGTGTCGAATACCAGGTTCAACCCAATGAACTCCAAGAAGCTGGACCAGTGGTGTCAGGAATGGCGGGAGTAACTATTGCCAATCCCGAACTTTGTCCGCGGTATGCCGCCCGAGTTGCTGTTGACATCAAGATTGGACCATCGCCACAATGGATGCAACGCAGACTGCAAGCGGCCGGAGTCAGACCGATTAATAACATTGTCGATATTACCAACTACGTGATGCTGGAGTATAATCAGCCATTACATGCTTTTGATTTAGACCGGATCAAACAGCATCAAATCATCGTCAGACGGGCTGAATCAGGTGAAAAATTAACCACTTTAGACGAGGTTGAACGGGAGCTATCCGGGGAAAATCTGGTAATAGCCGATCCCGGTGGAGCACTCTGTGTGGCCGGAGTGATGGGTGGTGCGTCCAGTGAAGTTACCGAACAAACCAAGAATATCTTACTGGAAGCTGCCTATTTTGACCCGTTAAGTATTAGAAAGACCGCTAAATTTTTAGAGATGCGGACAGAATCTTCACTCCGTTTTGAACGGGGAATCGATCCTAATGGGACTTTGGAGGCGCTGAATCGCGCTGCTTACTTGATTGAAAAAATAGGTGCAGGTAAAGTGGCTCAAGGTTATATTGACCAATATCCGCAAGTGATACCGGAGCCAACGATCAAGACTGCCGCGCAGCGGATTAATGGTCTGCTGGGAACTGATCTGGCTTCAACCACAATTACCGAATATCTGAAACGGTTGGGGCTTAAAGTTGAGTTGGGCGAAGCTGATCAGTTAACAGTTACGGTCCCCACCTTTAGAAGGGATATTAGTCATATGGCTGACTTAGCCGAAGAGGTAGCTAGACTTAATGGTTATGACAAGATTCCGGTGACTTTTTCGGCCAGCAAGTCAATTGGGGAACGAACCCCATTTCAAAAGTTGCAGTATAATTTACGCCGTTTTCTCCAGGGACAGGGATTATCCGAGATTTGGACTTCAAGTTTGTATGCAACTGATGCAGCATCGAAATTGGGTTTGCCGGAAACTGATCCTCGTCAGCAAACGGTTGCCTTACTAGTGCCATTAAACGAGAATCAAGCAGTAATGCGGACCACCTTAGTCTCGGGGATGCTAGAGGCAATGGCTTTTAACAATCGGCGTCGTCAAAATGATTTAGCCTTTTACGAACTGGGGCGGGTTTATCTTCCCAAAGCAGGAGCCGAGTTGCCCGATGAACCCCTTCATTTAGCAGTCGGTTTAATGGGAAGACGCGAAGAACAAAACTGGAATCAACCAGCGGCTGAATATGATTTCTATGATCTCAAAGGAATTTTGGAATCAATCTTTGAGAAGTTTAGGTTGCCGCTGTTTACCTTGGAGCGTTCAACACTTCCGTTTTATCATCCCGGACAATCAGCCGATATCTATGTAAATGGAGTTAAAGTTGGACATTTTGGACGGATTCATCCTGAGATTATTAAGCGCTATGAACTCAACAATAATGCTTATCTAATGGAACTTAATCTTAGTCAGTTGAATGAGTTGCCGATTAGTAATATCAGGTTTAAACCATTGCCCAAATTCCCAGCGGTACAACGCGATTTAGCATTGGTAATTGCTGAAGAGATTACCGCCGAGAGTGTGATTAACCAAATTAAGGAGTTTGGCGGGGAGTTAGTTGAAGAAGTAAAACTGTTCGATGTTTATCAAGGCGAACAAGTAGCTCCAGGTCAAAGAAGTTTGGCATTTAGCATCACTTACCGATCGAATGAACGAACCCTTAAAGACCAGGAAATCATTGATTTACAGGCTGAAATCTTAGCAAAATTAAATGCAAAATATGGTGCGATAGTTAGAGGTTAAAAGTAGGTTCTATAACTCCCTGACAGTTCATAAAGTTTAACAGGAACTGTCGGGGAGGTTTTTATTTTGTTGGCATCTTTAAAAGATAGACTTGCTATTAACAATGCCTATTTCAAGAGCCTTTTTTATCTGGGTTTATGTTTGATGTGGGTAGTTGTAACACTTGCGTCAGCTAAATTGACAGGCCAATTACTGCCTGTTTATAAACTGCAGGTATTATTATTGATCAAAGCTTTTGTAGTGGCAATAGTCTATTTGGGAAGATATCAACTGTTTGGAGAATATCGGAACACTGCGACTAGGAAATGGTTAGTGCTGGCTTTTTTCTTACTGTTGTTAGGAAAAAGGCTAATGGGATTTAACATGTTATCGGGGTTATTTTACATTTTTCTGGAGTTGCTTGATTGTTCCCTGGGGAGTCTTTGTTATGGATTGATTGCCGAAGTGATCTTCGCCTTGTTTGATTTCTGGTTCAAACTGCAACCGGTTTCGGTTGAAAGTTATTACCACTTATGGAGCAAGTTCTGGCGTGATTGTTTTTTTCTAGGGTTATGGTTAACAATTATTATTTTTTTATTATATATCAATTTATTTAACTTTTATATTATTAATGTTGTTGCTTACGGTTATTTGTTGGTTACGGTTCTGTTTTTAAGTGGGATTGCTCTGTTTGCAGTTCTGTTTTCTAAGTTAGCGGCCTTGGTTAATAAAGAGGTTAATGAACTTGATCAAAAGTTGGCCCAACTGATTGATTGGAAACAGTCAGATGGAAGTGAATCAAAAACGGTCCAATTTAACTATTTGTTACAGTTAAGAGCTTATTTGCAAAACTTTAAAATCCCATATTTTTCAATAACAACAATCATCTCTTATCTGACTTTTGGATTATTGATTTTAATTTTGCCTTATTGTTTTGGAATGGTCATTTGACAGTTGATGATGGTGAGATAACTCCTACTTTAATGCAGGAGTTTTTTGTTAAATGGATAAATTATAGATAGAAATACATGGGGAGAATTGGCATGAGTGAACAAAAAATGGGAGAACAATGCAACAGTTTTAGTTTTAAGATCATGGGTGAAGAATACATAATCCGTGGGAACGATGATCCGCAGTATATGCGCGAAGTAGCTTCATATATTGAAAGCATTTTTAAGAGTATTGGTGAAAATAATCCGCGTCTTAATAAATCGCAAATTTCGGTACTGGCAGCCCTAAGAATTGCGGATGAATATCATAAATTAAGGCAACAATATAAGTATCTGGAAGAGGTTTTAGAACAGGCCAGATAGAAAGGGGAATAACAATTGATGAACTGGCTTGACATTATTATTATTGTTGTCTTTGGTTTTTTTATCTTCAAAGGCTTCCGTAAGGGTTTTGTTCAACAGATAGCGGATTTGATCGGCAGCGTTGTTGCTTTAATCCTTGCTTTTTATTTTCATCAACAGGCTGGCGCGGTGATTGCTGATTTGGTAAAAATTTCGGTTCCGCTGGCTAATGTACTGGGATTCATCTTTATTGTCGTTATCTTTGGAGGGATAGTTAGTTATCTTGGTAAACGATGGCGGGCTTCCAGTAAAGGCGAACCGATTGCGGTTGTTGACGGTAGTTTGGGAGCAGTTTTAGGAGGAACAAAAGCGGCAATGATTTTAACGACAATGCTGCTCCTGATGTTGGCGATGCCATTTAATTATTTCAGTCAGCCAATTGCTGAATCTAATTTTGCCAAAGATCTATTAAGATTAGCACCGGCCTTTCAACTGCTTCAGGAAACGCTCTTACCCGCGAATGTCCCGCGAATGTTGATTTCGGCTGACGGACTAAAATGGCGTAATATCGACTATGGACAACTCTATCAAGCCAAATGTATTGCCTGTGGCGGTAAGGTTGAATATCAAGGGATGGTTAAAAAGACGCTGCTTAGTTATCCGCAGGCAGTATGCAAAAAATGTGGCCGCACCAGTGACGGTTGTCTGACCTTTGAAGGTTACCATCTGTTACATGGTGTTTGCCCTTATGAACGCTTAGGCAGTATGGGAACCATTGACTGTCAAACATGGCCCAATGTTGAGCCGACGACTGTTAAAGGAAGCTGCTCGGTTTGTGGCAGAAAACATTAATGATCTTGACATTATAAGTTTCCACATAAACAACCTTGATTGCTGTTAATACTAACTTTGATGATGATCCAAACAAACCAAAACCGGGAGTAAACATGGAAACGTGGCAGCAATTTGGGTTTTTTGCTCTTAATCTTACAGCGATCTATATTGCCGCTTTGATCGTAGTCAGATTGATCGGGAAACGCGCTCTGGGAGAACTAAGTCTGTTTGACTTGGTAATCATGGTTGGAATTGGAGAAGTTATTGTCATTGTTGGTTTAGAACAGAAGGAGCCTTTATTTAAAGGGATCTTGATCTTAATCCTGTTGGGTGGATTAGAAGTATTCTTTTCAATGCTGACATTTAAATCGAAGTTTTTTTCAAAGTTAATTGAAGGTAAACCAACAATTCTGATCAAGGATGGCACGATGATTGAAGAAAACTTGGCGAGGGAGCATATTTCACATGCTGACTTACGTCAGGAGCTTCGTAAACAGGGGATTTCCAGGATTTCAAAGGTTGCGGCCGCTATTTTAGAACCTTGTGGGAAATTTAGTATTATTGAAAGAGAAACGGAAGAAGAAGATCTCTACCAGCAGTTATTTCAAGAGATTGATGTGCTGAAACAGGAGCTGCGCGAGTTGAAAGAACTACTACAAAATAAGGAACAATAGTCTCTGATGCCACTACTTATGTTTTTTATTGATGGGTTCGGTATTGGTACCGCTGATCAGGAGTTTAATCCATTTTTAACTGCGAAGATGGATTTTTTTGATGAGCTCCTAAAGGGAGAAAAACTAGCAGAAACCACCAATTTTGCTGCTTATTGTACTGAAAACCGGTTGATAGTCCCACTGGATGCAACCTTAAATGTAGTAGGGTTGCCCCAAAGCGCTACCGGACAAACGACGCTGTTAACCGGTATTAATGCTTCCCGGCATTGCGGCCGGCACATTCACGGTTTTCCAACGATTAAGCTCAAAGCATTGCTTCAGGAACACAGTATTTTTAAAATTTTACGCCAAAATAATCTTAGTGCTACTTTTGCCAATACTTTTACGGCAGAATATTTCTCCCAGCCAAAACCAAGATATTCCGCGACAACCCTGGCGGCGATGGCCGGAGATTGTCGATTGCGAATGGTGGCTGATTTAGTCAACGGTGAAGCAGTTTATCAGGATATCACCAATGAAATCTTGAAAGAGAAAGGCTATGCGGTTTCGGTCATCTCACCCGAAGAAGCAGCCTTGAATTTAGTAAAAATAGCGGCTCAAAATGACTTCACTTTGTTTGAATACTTTCAGACGGACCGATGTGGACATAAACAGGATCGGGAGTTAGCGTTACTACTGTTAAACCGGCTTGACCGGTTTATTGGAACCATCTCTTCCGAACTCGATCAATATCAGCTCGATCTGATTATCACGAGTGATCATGGTAATATTGAGAACCTGGCGGTTAAAACTCATACTTATAATCCGGTACCATTAATTGCGTTGGGTAATAATATTTCCTGTTTTGACAAAGCCCGGAGTATCGAAGATATTTATTCATGCATCATCGATTATTTTAATTTGAAATTAATGGAGTAACTAACAGATGGTAAGCAACAAACAGATGGAATTACTTGCGCCTGCCGGAGACTGGGATTCATTAATGGCGGCATTGGCTGCCGGTGCGGATGCAGTATATCTGGGGGGACAAGCCTTTAGCGCCCGGCAGTATGCTTCCAACTTTGATCTGGAGAAGATTAAAGAGGCTACCGAATTACTGCACCTTCACCGACGGAAAGTTTATATTGCGGTCAATACTTTGATTAATGACACTGAGATGCAGGCGGCGCTTAACTATTTGACTGATTTATCTAATATTGGTGTTGATGCAGTTATCGTTCAGGATTTGGGTCTGATCAAATTAGCCAGGGAATACCTGCCCCGACTGGAACTTCATGCCAGTACCCAGATGACCTGCCATAATCGGGAAGGAGTCTTATTGCTGCAAGATCTTGGTTTCCAACGCGTGGTACTGGCTCGCGAATTGACTGCAGACGAAATCAGATCAATAATCTCAAGTTCGCAAGTTGAAATTGAAGTATTCGTGCATGGAGCATTGTGCGTTTGTTACTCGGGCCAGTGTTTAATGAGCAGTATGATTGGGGGACGCAGTGGTAACCGGGGACGTTGTGCCCAGCCCTGCCGGCTTGAGTATCAGTTATTCCAGGGTCAAAATCTGGTTGCGACCAAAGGACAACACCTGTTATCACCAAAAGATTTATGTCTGATAACGGAGATTCCGCGTCTAGCCGAAATTGGAGTAACTTCATTGAAGATTGAAGGCCGGATGAAACGGCCGGAGTATGTCCACACTGTTGTTAAAACATACCGTCAGGCACTCGACCGTTACTTGGAAAGGCCTGAAGACTTCAGTGTAACTGATAACGAATTGAAAGTTCTGGAACAAACCTTTAACCGCGGGTTTACCACCGGTTACTTTGGAAATAAACGGAATCACGAGATTATGAATTTCAGCCGTCCTAACAACCGGGGAATTTTGCTGGGGCGTGTCAAACAGATTGTGGATTCCGATAAAGTAAGGATTAGACTCGAAACTGAGCTGGAGTTAGGAGATGAGATTGAGATCTGGATCTCCAAAGGTGGCCGTTATGCGGGACCGGTAACGAAGATGTTTGCCAACGGAAATGCGATTTCAAAAGCTGCGGCGGGCGATCTTATCGATCTCTGCTTAGCGGAACGGGTCTATCCCGGAGACCGGATCTTTAAAGTGTTTTCGAACAAAATCAGTCAAGCAACCAAAGCAGCGATTGACAAAGCTAATCTGGGTTTAAAGATATCCTGCCGGGTTGAGGTTTTCGGTAATGAAGGGGAGGGCTTAAAAGTTGTTTACCGGGACCAACTGGGCAATGAAGGGGTTGCCGTTTCTGAGGTTTTGCTGCAGCCAGCCCGTAATCGCCCGTTAACACAGGAGATCTTAACCGAGCAATTAGGCAGACTTGGTAATACGCCATTTTATCTTCAGGATCTAAATATGCATCTCGGGCAGTCTTTGATGTTGCCGGTTAGTGAATTAAACCAACTGCGCCGCCGGGCAATTGATGCGCTTACCAAGAAGCGTCTTGGTAATCTGTATCAAGACCAACCGGCAATGAAATACCCTAAATTACGGGCTTTGAAGCGGGATGATCGTCCGGCAGTCAATCAGCAGCCGGGTAAACTGAGTGTTTGGGTAGGAGACATCGAGGGTGTATTTGCGGCAATTTCAGCCGGAGCTGACCTGATCTATGTTGGAGGAGAGGAGTTTACCAAATTTCACTGGAATCCAGCCTTCTACTCGCAGGCAGTTGCAGCAGCCGGTGATGCGAAAGTTAAATTAATTATGGCAATGCCCCGAATCAACCGGGAAGGCCAAAAAGAGCGGTGGCTACCCTTATTGGAGGTTATCAATCAAACCAGACCTGATGGGATAATGGTCTCGGACCTTGGCACATTTCAGCTGGTGTTAACCAATACTGATTTGCCGATATACATCAATTATCCCCTCAATATTTTTAACAGTTTTACACTGGAATTTTTGACTGAAATCAGTAATCGGATCATCCAATGCGCTGTTTCGCCAGAGTTAACTTTAGCCCAGATTGATGGCTTAAAGCGTTTGGACCAGCTTGAGTTGGAGTGTTTGGTCCATGGTCCCTTCGAATTGATGGTTTCAGAATATTGCCCGATTAAAACCGTAATTCATCCGGAAACAGAATGTGACCGGCGCTGCAAAGAACAGCGTTACCAGTTCCAAGATCGGTTGGATTATCAATTTCCGATCTATACTGATCAATTTTGCCGAATGCATCTGTTTAATTCACAAGAACTCTGTTTATATGCTGAACTGTCCAAACTGATTGGACTGACAGCAGTCTTGCGATTGGACTTGAGGACATATTCCACTACAGATGTATCAATAATTACCAAGGCTTACCGGAATGCGATTGAGCAGCTTAAAGCCGGCGCTGGAGTGGCAGATTGTGAAGCAGTGATCACCCAATTTAAAAATCTGTCGGGCCGTGGAATAACCAAGGGGCATTATTTCAGAGGAGTCGAATAAGCAAACTTTTAATTTTGATTTTTATCAAAGCTTGGCAGTTTTCTTAGTTTACACCATAAGGTTATTATGGTAAAATAAATGTTGGATTTCATACGTAGTACTGAAATCCTTTAAAATATACCCCTCGCTGGGAATACCGCTTCTCCAACGATATTCGCGGCAGGAGGCGCATTAGCAAAAGGGAGGTGACTTTCAAGATGATTACTACTGAGCAAAAACAAGAGATTATTAACAAGTATCGGATTCATGAGACCGATACCGGTTCTCCAGAGGTTCAAATTGCAATTTTAACCGAGAGGATTAATTATTTAACCGAACATCTCAAGACTCATAAAAAAGACCATCATTCACGTCGGGGCTTACTTAAAATGGTTGGTCAACGCCGTGGTCTTTTAAATTATCTTTACGATAAAGATATCGAAAGATATCGTGCTATCGTTGAAAGACTTGGGCTCCGGAAATAGTCGGAAAAGCGGATTATCCGCTTTTCTTTCTATATAAGTAGGATATACTATTAGTAAGTTGATGATGTTGAGGTAAGGAGGATTAACACTTAATGCAAAAATGGGAGATGACCTTAGGGGGTCGTCCGCTAATCATAGAATACGGTCAGGTTGCAAAACAGGCGACATCGTCTGTCCTTGTCCGTTATGGAGACACAGTAGTTTTAGTAACAGCGGTAATGGCCTCCAAACCAAGAGAAGGAATTGATTTCTTTCCATTGTTAGTGGACTACGAGGAAAGATTATACGCCGTCGGTAAGATTCCGGGAGGTTTCATTAAACGAGAAGGTAGACCACCCGAAAGTGCCATTTTGGCTGCACGGATGATCGATCGCCCGATTCGCCCCCTTTTTCCGGAAGGATTTCGTAATGACGTCCAGGTAGTAGCTACAGTATTATCAGTAGAACCTGATAATGAACCGAGTTTAGTGGCAATGATCGGTGCTTCGGCCGCTTTACATATCTCCGAAATACCTTTTGCTGGTCCGATTGGCGGGGTCAAAATAGGAAGAGTCGATGGAAAATTTGTCCTGAATCCGACTGTGGCTGAACTCGAGAAGACGGACATGCAATTTGTAGTAGCCGGTACCAAAGATGCGATTATGATGGTTGAAGCCGGAGCTAAAGAAGTAAGTGAGGACGATGCCCTTGAAGGGATTATGTTCGCTCACGAAGCAATCAAAGAAATAGTGGCGTTTATTGAGAAGATTCGCGATGAGATTGGTAAACCAAAGATTGAAGTGGTTTTATATGAACCGGATCCGGAAATCGATAGACAAGTCCGTGAATATGCCACTGACAAACTGGTTGCGGCGATTAAAACCGGGGACAAGCTGCAACGTGAAGAATTAATTGAGGCGGTTAAAGAAGAAACCAGACAATATATGCAGGAACAATTGGGTGAGAATTACGAGGCTGCTTTAAAGACTATTGATGAAGTTTTGGAAACAATGGTCAAAGAAGAAGTCCGGAAGATGATTGCTGTTGATAAGATTCGTCCTGATGGTCGTGGCTTATCAGAAATTCGCCCGATCTCTTGCGCAGTTGGAATTTTACCAAGAGCACACGGTTCCGGATTGTTTACCCGGGGGCAGACTCAGGTATTAACCGTTTGTACTTTAGGACGGGTCAGTGAGGAACAGATTCTTGACGGACTTGGAGAAGAAGCTTCCAAACGTTATATTCACCATTATAACTTCCCTTCATTTAGTGTTGGTGAGGTACGTCCGTTACGAAGCCCGGGCCGGCGTGAAATCGGACATGGTGCTTTAGCCGAACGGGCATTGGTCCCGGTGATTCCTTCTGAAGAAGAGTTTCCTTATACCATCAGATTGGTTTCCGAAGTATTGGAATCCAACGGTTCTTCTTCCCAAGCCAGTGTTTGTGGCAGTACCTTGGCGTTGATGGATGCAGGAGTGCCGATTAAAAAGCCGGTTGCCGGCGTGGCAATGGGACTTTTGAAATCTGATGATGATTTCGCTATTTTGACTGATATTCAAGGTTTAGAAGATCACTTCGGTGATATGGACTTTAAAGTGGCCGGGACCAAAGATGGAATTACTGCGATTCAAATGGACATCAAGATTAAAGGTATTGACCGGGCCATCTTATCCCAAGCGTTGGCTCAGGCCCGTGAAGGAAGACTCTTTATTTTGGAACAGATGTTAAAGACCATCAGTGAACCACGTGAAGAGTTATCACCCTATGCACCGCGGATTATCACTTTTGAGATCGATCCGGAACGGATTCGCGACGTAATCGGACCCGGTGGAAAGATGATCCGTAAGATCATTGAAGAAACCGGTGCGGAGATTGATATTGAAGATGATGGCCGTGTCTTTATCGCCGCTCAGGATGTTAAAGCCGGAGAGAAAGCCGAGCTGATGATTAAGCGTCTTACCAGTGATGTTGAGGTTGGAGCCTCTTATTTAGGAAAAGTTACCAGGTTAATGAATTTTGGTGCTTTTGTGGAGATCTTACCTGGTAAAGAAGGACTGGTACACATCTCGCAACTTGATAAAGAGCGTGTCGCAAAAGTTGAAGATGTCGTCAATGTTGGTGATGAGATTATGGTAAAAGTAGTTGAAATTGACAAGCAAGGACGGATTAATCTATCTCGGAAGGCGTTATTGGTCACTGAAGAGTAGATTAAACGGCAATCTCCAATTAAATTACTACAAGCCTTCCTTTAGGGAGGTTTTTTATTTTTTGTTAACTGTTGATTGCTTGGCGTCCAACCGGTTCCTGCCACTTAAAGATTCCGTTGTTGCCAGGAAATAGTTGGAGAAACTGTTCTCTTTGAAAACGGGTATCGATAATCTGCTCCAACTTTTTAATAAACCGCTTTTTAGTCCAGGGCAGTTTTTCATGATAATATTGCAGGCCAACCTGCCAGAAATCTTGGGGCCAACATAAAAGACAATACATTACTTCGATCTCTTCAGGCTCCAACTTCGAAATCTGGTTATAGTTGTTGAGGATTATCTGGCAAAGTTCAATCTCCCAATCGTTATGTTTTAAATTTCGGACCAGCAGGTTGATCAAATCGTGAATTCTTAAATCCCGGATGCAATAATCAAAATCTATTAAAATTAGGCGCCGGTCTTTGGTGCGTAACAGGTTTCTGGCCGAGTAGTCATGATGGCAGAAACTCTTGATTGAATAAGCTTCATAGGCAACAATTTGATAAAAAGAATCTAACAACCGTTGGTAAGCGTTTATTGCCTGCCGGTAAAATGGATTGAAATACCGTAAATAAAGCCGACTGAACTCCGATTCCTCTTTTTCAAATGCTGCCAATCTTCGGAAATCATTTAATTCTTCGATTCGCAGTGCCAGTTTTGCCGGCCAGCTATACCAATTAGTACGGTAATTGGGTAAAGAAGGTTCAAATCCTGCCGCTTTGATGTGAAATTCAGCCAGTAATTGTGTTGCTTCAATTAAATCATCCGGTTTGTCAAAATTGAGTTCTTCACCTTCAAACCAGTCAGTCAGGACATAGAGTTCGTTATTAATTTGGACATATGGCTGGTTGCAATGACTGGGAATCAGTTGTGGGACCTGGTTAAAACCGTTGGCTTGAAGGTATTCGATCGCTTCATTGATGAAGATGAGGTCGTATTGGTTCAATTTGGTCCGTTTCAAATATTTATAACCGGCTGAAGTATTCAAACACCATATTTTACGGTGCGCAGTAGCGTTTTGCAATTTCAACCCGTAACAACTCAAAATCTGGCTTAACGTTTCCAAGGTTTCTGCTGTCAATGTGTGAGTATCAGACATGGATTTTTCTCCAATCATATTCATAATTGTCAAATTCCCGTTGGAACTGTGCAAAATTCTTTTGACTGTTAACAAACTTAGTGAGTTTTTGCAATGAGTGTTTTAGAGAATGATGGTTGTGCTGGTGAAAATAGCGAACTGCAATCCGCCAAAATTTTTGTGGGAAGTAGAAGATGGCTTTGATCACATTTAACTCCGATTGATTAAGGCGGACTTCCTCCTGATAAGCATCGAAGATTAGCTTGGCAATCGCCACGTCCCAGTTATATTTCTTCATCACCCGCCGGGTGAATTTTATCAGGTCCATAATTGGCATATCCCAGCGACAACTGTCAAAATCAATTAAATAGACAGTGTTTGCCGGAGTTAGAATAAAGTTTCGGGCGGCCGGATCGCCATGACAAAACTTGCCGCTCAATTTGGCCACTTGGACCAGCCATTGATAGTTGCTGTTTTTTAGACGGGTTAGGGCTAATTCAGCCATCGGAATAAACAAGTCAGCCTGTTCTAAGTATAGCTTGGCAAAGGGATCGTCTTTCATTGTTTTGGCCAGTTGTACGAAATCAAGCAAATTTTGATAACGTTCTTCAAAATGCTTTACAGTTTTTCCTAGTTGATTGCGCATGTTGGAGTTTGGCGGTGGTACAAATCCGGCGGTTTTTTGATGAAACTCCGCCAATCTTTGAGTGGCTTCCGCCAGTTCATTAAGATTTTGAAAATCACACTGCCGGCCTTCAATCCAATCAAAGAGGGAAAATGCCAAGTCTTGATAAGCAACATAGGTCTCACCGGTTAAAGTAGGGATCAGCGGGACCATCCGGGAAAATCCTTTATTACTGATATATTGAATTGCTTGATGGACGAAGAGTAACCGTTGCGGATTTAATGGTGAGATCTTGAGATTTTTCAAACCCTGATCGGTTTCGACGCGATAGACATCTTTGACCTTTTGCCATTTAATGGCCGATAGGCCCCAGTTGCTAAGAAGCTTTGGTATTGCTTGATCGATTGCTTGATACATCGGTACCTCCATTTGAAATTATGATAAAAATTGACAGTCGGCAATCGGTGGGAAGAACTTTTTGCTAAAACTGGTTTGAGCTTGCTGTGAGCTGGTAATCTTCCAAAGTTTGCTCTGGAAATGCTTCTCGGTCCACTTCAGGTTTTCATTGAAACGTTGTTGGCAGAGACGCCAAAAAGGATGTGGAAAAGCGAGCAAAGCGATCAAGAGTTTGATCTCCTGGAGATTTAACTGGCGTTCTGTTTGATATGCAGCAAGAATCAGTTCGTAGATTTGCGGATTCCAATCATTAAACTGTAATGCCCGGCGCATCAAGGTGCTGAGTTCGGTAATAAAATATTCATTACTGGCTAGTTCAAAATCGATCAAAATCCACTTATTTTTATAAACTATAATATTACCGGGGGCGGGATCTTGGTGACAAAACCCCTGGCTTGAAGTCTCGTTGTACCAAGTACGGTCGATGTTATTGTGGATGTAGTCCCAGCAGACCTCCGCCCGGTCGATAAAGAAATAACTCCATTTTAAAATGGCGCGATCAATCCGATTTAAGTTGGCGGAGTTGTTTAATAATTGTTTTTGAGTCTCTTTAAGATAATTCAGTTTTTCAAGTATTACTTGATTGAGTGGCTTACTCAATTGCTTGAGGTTGGAGCCGGGTTGCTTGATCAATGTGGAATGGCGGTGTAACTTACCATAGAGTAGAGCAACTTTTCTCAAATCTTCTCCGGAGTTGAAGTTTGGAATTTTACCGGTGTACCAGGGAGTTAAAATGTAGTTTTTATTGTCGTATTCAAAAAAAGGCAGGCCCTTTTTGTTGATAATAATTGGCGCAACTGCAGCATGATGCTCCGGATTGTCTTCGCACAACCCCTTTTTTCTTAGAGCTTCTAAACAACTACAGAGCCATTTGATCTTCAATGAATCACAATGCATTCTTTTTAATGCCAAATAACCCTTTTGACTATTAATCTTCCATACTGGCCCCTGTGGCTTAATTTCACTGATTTTCAACCCATAAAGCTCTTCAATTAGCTTCTTCATCATTCTCACCATATTCGTATGTGATTTAGTCATATATTATTATGAATGGCTGGCGAAAGATGCTAATAAGTATCTGTAGTTCCCATTTAACGGTCTGTTGAATACGATAGTACCCGGAGGTGCTGATCAATGCAGAATCCTTTTCATCATATCAGGCAGCTGGACCAAAAGATTTTCCTATGCATAATTGGATTAGAACTCTTGAAAACATTAATTATACCAAATCCAATTGATATTATAATCTTGATTGGAATGGTCATAGTCTTTATCGGGTGTTATGCTGATGACTGTCATTGGTGGTAAAGAGCTGGGAACCGTCTTAAAAAGTTATGGGTTAAACGGGGACTGGAGGATTGAACGTTTAAGAAGTGTTTTTGTAATCAGTAACGGTAGCACGGATCTGGTTTTAAAGCCCCTGCGGATTGGTTCAATCAAGACCAACCTGATTACCAGGTTTATTGAAAACAATCAACAGTGTCAATTGCTTCCGGCGTTGGTTAAGACCGCTGATAACAATAATTACTGTTGGTATCAGGGGAATCGCTATCTGTTAACGGGTAAGATTGCCGGTAGGGAAGCTGATTATCTCAATGATGCTGACTTGCAAGCGGCAATCAGGGCGATGTCCCTGTTCCATTGCGAAACTTGTTTAAATAACCAAGTTGACCAGGGACAATGGTCTTTAATTAAGTATGATCCGGTCCGGAGTTGGAAGCAATACTTTAATGAAATGAATAATTGTAAAAAGCGGGCGGTTAAACAGGGTGATGCGTTTAGTAAATGGTACTTACAAGAGTGGAGTTTTTATGCTGCCTGCGCATGTCAGAGTATTCAGGATTATCAGCAGGCTGCGAAGGATCCGGAGTTGGTCTTTTGTTACCACGACTGGGCATATCATAATGTGATTATTGATCAATGTGGCCTGGGAAAGCTGATTGACTTCGATTATCTGATCATTGATCGGTCTGTCCATGATAAATCTAACTTGATTGCACGTTATTTGAGGCTTTATGATTGGTCACTGCAGGCATTTGGGAAGATCATCGACTGTTTTGATCGTTTTTATCCCTGGCACCGGGGGGAACTTGAACTGTTAAGAATTTATCTTAGTTTTCCGTATGATTTTTGGATCTTGGGGCGACAGTATTATATTGAGAAGCAACACTGGAGTCTGAAGTATTACCGGGAACAATGGGACCGGAAGGTTGTTAACGGGAAAAAAATTCAACGGGTTCTGCGAATGCTGGAAAAATTGGTTTAACGCTATTAATAATTCTGATCCGATATGTCAGTTTTTTGAAAAATATCTATTAATAAAAGAAGGATTTAGGTCGATAATGGAGAATAAGGAGTAGAAAGTGGTGATGAGTGGAGTAAAGTGGAGCAAATTTTCTTGGGGTGTCTGAACAATGTTTATGGGTGAATACCAGCACTCAATTGATGATAAAGGCCGGATTATCATTCCGGCAAAGTTTCGGGAGGACCTCGGGGAGAAATTTATCGTTACCCGGGGGCTGGATAACTGTTTGTTTGTTTACCCATTGGTTCAGTGGAAGGTGCTCGAGGAGAAGATTAAAGAGTTACCAACATCCCATGCTGATACCCGCGCGTTTGTTCGTATGTTCTTTTCGGGTGCGGTCGAAGCGGAGTTGGACAAGCAGGGCCGGGTTGTGATACCGCAACATCTCCGCGAACATGCACGAATTGAACGTGATGCTTATGTGATCGGTGTATCAACCAAAGTGGAGATCTGGTCGAAAGAATCTTGGGAAAATTATTCAAATCAAGCTCAGCAGTCTTATGAAGCGATTGCTGAAAAAATAATTGATATTGGAATCTGATGTAGAGGTAAAAATGGCAATGGACTTTCAGCATCAATCGGTGCTGCTGAATGAATCAATTGACAATTTAAAGATTAAGTCTGACGGTATTTATGTTGATGCGACCACTGGTGGCGCGGGTCATTCGGCAGTAATAGCAAGTAAATTAGGTGCAAATGGTATGTTGATCTGTATTGATCAGGATCAGGCTGCTATTAATGTTGCCCGTGAACGATTGGCCGAGGTCGAACCGGAGGTTAAATTTTTCCGCAAAAACTTTGTCTATTTACCGCAGATCTTAAATGAGATCGGAATCAACAAAATTGATGGAATTCTGTTTGATTTGGGTGTGTCGTCACCCCAATTGGATGAAGATTTTCGCGGCTTCAGTTACAAAAATGATGCGCCGTTAGATATGCGGATGGACCAATCGCAACCTTTTTCGGCAGCTCATTTAGTCAATACTGCCAGTGTTGATGAATTGGCCAAAATCTTTTGGGAATATGGTGAAGAACGTTGGAGTAAAAGGATTGCCAATTACATAAATAACAGTCGGCGTGAGAAGCCTATTGAAACTACTGGAGAGTTAGCGGCAATTATTAAAGAAGCGATCCCGGCGGCAGCGCGGCGCAACGGACCACATCCGGCCCGCAGGGTGTTTCAGGCATTAAGGATTGCTGTCAATAAAGAACTTGATGTATTGCAAGAAGGACTGGATCAAGCATTAAAACTTTTAAATCCCGGTGGCAGAATTGTGGTGATTTCGTTTCATTCGTTAGAAGATCGAATTGTCAAAACAACCTTTGCCAAATGGGCGAAAGGCTGTATCTGTCCTCGTAATATACCAATCTGTCAATGCGGGATTATCCCAAAGATCAAGATTTTAACCAAAAAACCGATAATTCCAACTAAGGATGAGATTCAAGTCAATCCGCGTTCACGAAGTTCAAAACTGCGATCAGCTGAGAAACTGGTCTAATAAATAAAGGTGGTGCATATTAATGTTAGTGGCAGAAAAGCTTACCAATAACGATACGATTGAATATAGAAAAACTCAAAATCAAGTTAATAAACGAAAGATTGCACAACAAAAACGTAAAGTTAAGATGGCTTTTACCGGAGCTATAATTTTATTATTAATTCTCGGTAATTTAGCAATCCATGCTTTGGTTATCCGCCAAGACTATTTTATCAAAACCTGGAATCAACGGATTGCTGAAAAAGAGCAGGAAATTTTAACGCTGCGAATGGAGATTGCTGAACTGGAATCTTTTGATCGAATCCAACAGGTTGCCCAAAATGAACTGGGAATGACCCAAACCAAAGCCAAAGATTTGTATGTGATTCAATCTGAGGAGCTCCCAGAAAACCAACGTTTCAGTTCTAATCGGGATGTCCGCCAAGTGAATGAAGAAAATGATGTCTGGGGAAGAATTAATGATTGGTTGGGAGGATTCGGTAAAACAATGGCGAAAGATTGATGTAACAAACGCGGAGGAATTAATGTGAGTCAAACGATGACTTTGACCAAAAAAAGAGTGGTACTCCTTCTTTTTGCAGTATTATTACTGATGGGTCTTTTGGTTTTACGCGTAATTTATATCCAAGTATTTATGTCCGGTTGGTTAAAGAAAGAAGCCGAAAACCAACGTTTCAGAGCAGTAACGATTTTACCGCGGCGCGGTACGATCTACGATCGTTCCGGATTTGAGTTAGCGATTAGCATTGATTCACAAAGTGTGTATGTCATTCCTCGTGAAGTTGGAATCGAAGAGACATTTATCAATCAAAAAGGCCGTAAAAGTAAGCGAATCAATAAAGACAATGCCAGCAAAAGAAAGATTGCCGAAGTAGTCGGGGGCGTGTTATCGATTGAGCCGGACCGTTTGGAACGGTTAATCAGCAAACAAGCCTCTTTTGTTTGGTTAAAACGGAAATCGACCTTAGAAGAGATCAATCTACTTCGGAAAACATTAAAAGAACATCATATTCAGGGAATTGAGATTAGTCAGAGCCCGAAACGGTTTTATCCCCAAAAGACTTTAGCTGCACAATTGATTGGGATTGCCGGAATTGATAATCAAGGGCTTGAAGGATTAGAAAAACAGCTGGATTCTTATTTGCGCGGGATTCCGGGTAGTGATCGTGCCGAATTTGATACTCGCGGCCATCATATTCCTCAGGGAGAACGACGCTACTATGCACCGATTGATGGTGATTCGGTTTATTTAACAATTGATCAAAACATCCAATATATTGTTGAACGTGAGCTTGAGAAGGCGGTCAATGATACTCTTTCCAAACGGGGAATGGCTATTTCGGTAAATCCTCAAACCGGTGAGATTTTGGCGCTGGCTTGTTATCCTTCATTTGATCCGAATCGGTATAATGAATATCCGACTTTAAACCGTCGAAATCCTCTGTTTTCAGATATGTATGAGCCGGGTTCAACTTTTAAAGTATTTACCTCGGCAGCAGCTTTGGAGGAAGGATTGGTTAGTCCGGAATCAACTTTTTTTGATTCGGGATATCTTGTAGTTGATGATCGCCGTTTGAAATGTTGGAAAGCAGGAGGTCACGGCAGCCAAAACTTTGTTGAAGCTTTAGAAAACTCCTGTAACCCTGTCTTTGCTACACTGGCGTTGCGTATAACGAAGGAAAAATTTTATGATTATATTAAAGGATTTGGGTTTGGCGCGCTTACTGGTGTTGAATTTCCGGGCGAATCAGCCGGAATGTTAAAGAAGCTTAGTGATGTTAAAAATGTTGAGTTAGCAACCATCGGATTTGGCCAAGGAATTACGGTTACGCCTATCCAAATGGCAATGGGTGTGGCGGCGATTGCTAATGGGGGTTATCTGTTAAAGCCACAGTTAATTAAGGAGATCAGAACCCCTGACGGTAAAATTAAGCAGCGCTACGAGCGTCAAGTGGTGCGTCAGATCATATCCAACAAGACCGCTGCGTTGATGCGTTCAATGATGGAGTCAGTCGTAACCAATGGTTCCGGTAACAAGGCTTATATTCCCGGTTATCGTGTTGCGGGAAAGACAGGGACCGCTCAAAAAGTTATTGCCGGAAGAAAAGGGTATAGTTCATTGCGGATTGCTTCATTTGTTGGTTTCGCACCGGCTGACAATCCTCAATTATTAACACTGGTAATCTTAGATGAACCGGGTAGTGCGATTAAATATGGCGGAGTGATTGCTGCACCGGTAGTAGGTAATATTTTTAAAGACGCCTTACGTTATTTAGGAGTTTCTCCGCAGTTAGAGCGGGAGATTCTGGAACGGGAACTGGCGGAATCGGTGACTGTTCCGCAACTGACTAATCTGTCGTTAGACGAGGCAACTAAAACCTTAAAACAAATCGGCCTGGACTGCCGTCTGATCGGAGATGGGAAGGTTGTCTATGATCAGGTCCCCAAAAGTGGCGCTAAACTGCGTAGAGGGACCAAAGTAATTCTCTATATGGATGCTGAATCAAAATTTAACTTTGAGAACACGAAAACCGTTGTCCCAGACTTACATGGTTTTCCGTTGCAAAAATGTGAACAGATCTTGGGAGAGTTGGGATTAAGGTTGGAAGCAAGCGGGACCGGGCATTTGGTGGAGCAGATGCCGGCGCCGGGTGAACTGGTTGATAACGGAAGTGTGATTAAAGCGAAATTTAAAGTTAAAGAAATTACCGATTGAAATGGAGAACGAATTCTTGCCACAGGTTATTGCCAGGAAAAGGATTAAAAAGATAGAATTGGTTATACTATAATAAATAAGGAAACCGTTTTTGCCTCTTTTTTAAAAATCCTGTTGACATAGTTAGCAGATACGTTATTATGAAATGAGGTTATTTTCAATGAAATTATCGCGGATTTTTGCCAATGTAAGGCCGTTAGAGATATTTGGTGATCCGTCAATTGAGATTACTGGAATTAGTCAAGACTCCCGCAGTGTTAAACCGGGTGATCTTTTTGTTTGTATTAAAGGGACCAAATATGACGGGCATCAATTTTTAAGTAAAGCGGCAGCTGCCGGGGCTGTTGCTGCAGTAGTGGAAGACCTTCCGGAAGACAATTATGGGCTTACTTTAGTAAAATTACCTAGTGTAGCAACTGATTTGAAGGAATTTGTCAGTTCATTTTATAATTACCCCGACCGCCAATTACATTTAATTGGGGTTATTGGTACTAATGGCAAGACAACTTCTACTTACTTAATGAAGAATATCTTGGAAACAGCCGGTTTTTCAACCGGATTGATTGGTACCATTGCCAATCTAATCAAAGAACGCTTGCTCGAAGCACATAATACCACCCCCGGTACCCTGGAGTTGCAGCAGTTGTTTGCCGAGATGGTTGCAGCAGGTGTCAGCCATGTCGTGATGGAAGTTTCATCGCATTCAATTCATCAGGGGCGGATTGGCGGTTTAAATTTTAAGAATGGAATTTTCACTAATATTACCCAGGATCACCTCGACTATCATAAGACGTTTGAGGAATATTTGGATGTTAAAACCAGTTTTTTTGCAGATTTGGCTGACGATGCTCATGCGGCCATTAATATTGACGATCTCCATGCAGAATACATTATATCCCGTACTAAAGCCAAGATTACTACATACGGGATCAAAGGGCCGGCTGATGTCCGTGCTGAAAACATTAGGGTTACTGCTAATGGGGTCATCTATACCGTGTTTACGCCCCAGGGCAGTATTGATCTGGATTTAAAGCTAACCGGATCTTTCAATATTTATAATAGTTTAGGTGTGGTAGCTTCGGCTTTGGCAATGGGAATCGATTTGAAGACAATCAAACAGGGACTGGAAAACGTAATAGGCGTACCGGGAAGATTCCAACTGGTTACGGTCCCCAATGCTAATTTCGGTGTGATTGTTGATTATGCACATACTCCGGACGGTCTGGAAAACATCTTGACAACCGGGCGGGGATTAAAACCAAACCGGCTTTGGGTGGTATTTGGTTGCGGGGGTGATCGGGATCGTACCAAACGTCCGCAGATGGGAGCTTTGGCTGCCAAGTTAGCCGATTATACGATTATTACATCGGATAACCCGCGTTCCGAAGATCCGCTTTCAATTATTAAAGATATTGAAGCAGGATTTGTGGCAGCAAACCCCAATGCCCGGTACAGCCTGATCCCCGATCGCGAACAGGCCATCAGGGAGGCAATTAGGCGCGCGGATGCCGGTGATTTGATTCTGATTGCCGGTAAAGGTCATGAGACCTATCAAATTTTTAAAGATGAGACAATTCACTTTGATGATCGTGAAGTTGCCCATCAAGCTTTAGCAGAAAGGTTTCAATAACAATGATCAAGTTGACACTGAGAGAATTAGCAACTGTTGTTGGCGGAAGTATTCTTCAAGGGAACCCGGATTGGCAGTTTGAAAACGTAACCATTGATTCCCGAAGTGTTAAGCAGGGAGAGTTGTTTGTTGCAATTAAGGGAGAACGGTTTGACGGACATGACTTTATCGAACAAGCGATCCAAGCCGGCGCTAAAGGAGTTATCGTTGAACGTGAATTACAAACTGCTGGTGAAGTTGCTGTTGTTATGGTAGATAATACTCTGACGGCGTTGGGTTCGATTGCGCGGGCCAATCGCAGCAAGCTGAACATACCTGTAATTGGAATTACGGGCAGTAATGGTAAAACAACAACTAAAGACTTGACTGCAGTTATTTTAGAGCAGCAATTTGAGGTCGTTAAGACTGAAGGTAATTTTAATAATGAGATTGGATTACCGTTAACGTTATTGAAAATAGCAACTACTACCGAGGCAGCAGTTGTTGAAATGGGAATGCGCGGGTTGGGACAGATTCAGCAACTGGCTGATATTGCTCTGCCGACGATTGGGATCGTGACCAATGTCGGACAGAGTCATATTGAGTTATTGGGTACACAGGAGAATATTGCCAGGGCAAAATCGGAATTGATCCAGGCGCTTCCGGAAGACGGAGTTGCGATTTTAAACGGCGATGATGAACTGGTACGTTCAATGCGCAATCAAACTAAAGCACGGGTGGTCTGTTTTGGCATTGATAATGATCACAATGATTATCTAGCCAAAAACATTAAAGCCTATTCCGAGGGTTCACGCTGCGAGATCTATTGCCGTAGTGATGGAACCACATTTGAGATTGAGCTTCCGATCCCGGGACGGCATAATATCCTGAATGCCTTAGCAGCGATTGCCGTTGCTAAGGAACTGGGCGTATCTAACGAGGTGATCCGGACCGGTTTATCAAAGATAGTCCTGACCGGGAAGCGGCTGAATATTACCAAAACCCGTGATTATTGGATAATTGATGATACCTACAATGCCAGTCCGACATCGATGAAAGCAGCGCTTGATGTGTTGGCTGAGTTTAAGCATCCGGGACAGAAGATTGCAGTTTTAGCAGATATGTTGGAACTTGGTGTTCAGTCACCCCAATTTCATTATGAAGTTGGGGTTTATGCAGGAAAACTGGGGATCGACCGGTTATATGCCTTTGGTAGTTTGGCAAAATCATATGTTGAAGGTTACCAGAGTATATTAAATACACCAGCCTGTTACTTTACTGATAAACAGAAGTTGCTAACTGAACTACAGGCGGTGCTTCAACCCGGAGATCTGGTCCTGATCAAGGGTTCGCGGGGGATGCATATGGAAGAAATCGTAATTGCACTTCATGGTGAGGAGGCTTTGGCTTAATGTTAATGACCCAATATGTTTATCTGGCCTTAACAGCTCTTACTTCATTTATAATTTCACTGCTGATTGGTCCGCATATAATCAAAATTTTACATCAGTTGAAGTTTGGTCAAAGTATCCGTGATGATGGCCCACAGAGTCACCAAAAGAAAGCCGGAACCCCAACTATGGGTGGTGTTCTGATATTAATATCCATGATTTCCGGGTTATTGGTAACCAGACAGTTTTCAACCGAAGTGCTCTGGCTGGTGTTTTTAACTTTGAGTTACGGATTGATTGGTTTTATTGATGATATCATTATTATAATGACCAAAAAATCATTGGGATTGAAGGCGCGTCAAAAATTATTTGCCCAAATTGTAATTGCAGCGATTGCTGGCTTTTTTCTCATCCAGAATCCTAATTTTTATTTGCAAATTGTACCGTTTGCCAATAATCAGTTAATACTATTAAAACCGTTATTCTTTATTTACGCCGTCTTTGTACTGGTTGCGACTTCAAATGCCGTCAATTTAACGGATGGACTTGATGGCCTGGCTGCCGGAACCACAGCGATTGCACTGGTAGCTATGGGGATCCTTTGCATGTTTTTAAAGCTGTTTGATTTGGCAATTTTTGCGTTTGCATTAGCGGGTGCCTGTTTTGGCTTTATTTGGTTTAATGGCCCTCCGGCACAGGTGTTTATGGGAGATACCGGTTCACTGGCATTAGGGGCGGCATTGGGAGGATTAGCGTTATTCAGTAGGACTAGTTTGTTCTTGATTATCATTGGTGGTGTTTTTGTTGCCGAAGCTTTGTCGGTGATTATTCAGGTATTGTCATTTAAGTTTACCGGTAAAAGGGTGTTTCGAATGAGTCCGTTACACCACCATTTTGAACTTGGGGGAATGCTGGAGCCGCAAATAGTAATGCGTTTTTGGATGGTTGGAGTGATTCTGGGGATAATTGGAATTATTGGTTTTATCATCGGATAAACTGATAATAATTAAGTTTTGACAAAGAATTGGAGGCCAGTTGAATGAAGCGGAATCCTCCGGATTTGTTTTTGTTTGTTGTTACATTATCATTATTGATTTTAGGATTAATTATTGTTTTTAGTGCCAGCGCCCCGATTTCGTTGACTCATACTAAAGATGCCAATGTCTTTCATTATTGGATTCGGCAATTGCTCTTCGCTGCTATTGGGGTTATGTTGATGTTATTGACGATGAAATTCCCCTATAGTAATTGGAAACGTTTTAGTCTGTGGATTGCAGTCAGTTCGATCGTCTTTTTGGTCTTGGTGCTATTTGTAGCTAAGGATATTAAGGGAGCACACCGTTGGATCAATCTTGGTTTTTTCAATTTTCAACCTTCGGAATATGCCAAGGTTGGTGTGGTTTTAGTTATTGCGCATTACATTTCGGAGATTAAAAAGGGAATTACCCATCCGATAATTGGAATAATCCTACCATTAGTGTTTGTCTTGATTGTTTGTGGCTTAATCTTGCTTGAACCGGATTTGGGGACAACAATTGTAATCTTTACAACTTTTATTATCATGATTTTTGCCGGAGGAGCAAACCTATATCATCTGTTCTTTTTAGGATTAATGGGAATTGTAGCGGTTGCTGTTCTGGTGATTAAAGAACCCTATCGGGCACGTCGTCTAATTGCTTTTCTTGATCCCTGGAAAGACCCTCAAGGTAATGGCTGGCAGATCATTCAATCGTTGTTTGCACTTGGATCAGGGGGCTTATTCGGCATGGGTCTGGGGATGAGCCGTCAGAAATTCAGCTACTTACCTGAAGCTCATACTGACTATATTTTTTCGATCTTGGGTGAAGAATTGGGTTTATTAGGAACTGTTACTGTAATAATCTTATTTTTCCTGTTCGCTTGGCGTGGTTATAAAATTGCGATTACTGCCAAGGATCTTTATGGTAAAATGTTAGCGACTGGAATTACGACTTATATAATTTTTCAGGCGTTATTGAATATTGGTGTTGTTACATCATCCATCCCTGTAACCGGAATCACGTTGCCGTTCTTTAGTTATGGGGGTTCATCGTTGTCGATTACCCTGTTTAGTGTAGGGATATTGTTAAATATATCAAAGTACAGTGAATAACGATGGTCGGATAAAAGATTGCTTTTTAATTAATTTTTGATTTATTTCTTGCTAATTTTTTTGTCCTGAAAATGGACAAGTTGTGTGGGATATTGTCACAACAATTGGTTGTTTTGAATATGATAACAGTGTCCGACTCAGTTTAGGGAGGCTTATAGCATGATAGATACAGAGTCAATTAAAGCCGGAGTAAAAAACGAAGATCGACTGGAGATAATTGGTGGTAACCGTTTGACCGGTAAGGTTAAGATCAGTGGCGCCAAAAATGCTGTCTTGAAGTTGATGGCAGCATCATTGTTGGCTAACAATAACTGTTTGATTAGGAATGTACCCAGAATCAGTGATGTTGAGACGATGATTGGTGTTTTGAAAGGATTGGGAGCCGAAGCCTCCTGGCAAGATGAGTCTTCATTATTGATTAATGCCACCAACGGCTTGGGCTATTCTGCCCCCGATGAGCTGGTGAAAGAGATGCGGGCTTCGGTTCAGGTGATGGGACCTTTATTAGCACGATTGGGACGTGTCAAGCTCTTTCAGCCGGGTGGCTGTATAATTGGTCAGCGGCCGATTGATTTACATTTGAAGGGATTTCAGGCTTTAGGAGCAGAAGTCATTGAAGAACACGGTTATGTCTACGTCCAGGCCAAAAAGTTGCAAGGTGCCGAAATTCATTTGGATTTTCCGAGTGTTGGAGCAACTGAAAATATAATGGCAGCGGCAATTTTGGCCGAAGGGACTACGGTAATTCGTAATGCTGCTAAGGAACCGGAAATAATTGAGGAACAGAATTTTTATAACCGGCTAGGCGCGAAGATCAGAGGGGCAGGGACTGATACAATCAGAATCGAAGGAGTTAAAAGATTGAATGACCGGGAGATTGATTATATGGTTATCCCTGACCGGATTGAAGCCGGAACATTTATGATTGCAGCGGCAATAACCGGTGGCGATGTTTTGCTGGAAGATGTCATCCCCGAACATATTGAAGCGTTGACCTCCAAATTACGCGAAATTGGTGTTAGTGTCAGCACTGATGCTGAGACCATCCGGGTTAAAATGGATGGGAAGTTAAAAGCAGCTGATATCACTGTTTTGCCGTATCCTGGTTTTCCAACCGATTTACAGCCACAAATAACTGCATTGATGACAGTTGCCAATGGTACCAGTGTAATTACTGAGAACGTTTTTGGCAGCAGGTTTCGTTATGTTGACGAGTTAATCAGAATGGGCGCTTCAATCCGGGTTGAGAGTAGGAGCGCAATTGTTAAAGGGGTTAATTCATTAAGTGGTGCTTCGGTCTATGCGCCGGATCTGCGTGCCGGAGCTGCTCTTGTAATTGCCGGATTAGCCGCGGAAGGATTAACCGAGTTAGAGGGAACAACCTTCTTAGACCGTGGCTATGTTGACCTTGAAGCAAAGCTTTCCGGATTGGGAGCGGCGATTAAACGGATAACCTATGCTTAAATGTATATCAATAACCTGTTCATCAGTTTTTATTATTTCAATCTTCTGTGCTTAGGAAGCTGTTGCAAAATTGAATATTTTTGCAACAGCTTTTTGCTTCATAATCAAGGAAACAAAAGACATTACCGAATATTTTTAAAGGAGTATTCTCCAGATCAGCGAAAATATTAATTAGGGAGAAGAATTGATCCCATTATGGAGGCGAAGATGAATATTAACCGGATTTTCTTAATTGTTTTGGACGGAGTTGGTGTTGGCGAGTTGCCGGATGCCGCCCGTTACGGCGATAGTGGTAGTAATTCGATTGGCAATACGGCTCAAAAACTGGAGGATGGTCTTCATCTACCGGTCTTTGAGAGGTTGGGGTTGGGAAAATTAACTAAGATTAAGGGTGTTTCTGCGGATGTTAGTACCGGGATCTATGGCAAAATGATCGAGCGTTCTGCCGGAAAAGATACGACAACCGGTCACTGGGAGATGTCCGGTATTATCTTGGAACAGCCGTTTCCGGTTTACCCCAATGGTTTTCCGGAGCCAATCATAGCTGAATTTATCAAGCAGACCGGCCGTGGTGTGATTGGTAATAAAGTAGCTTCGGGTACGGTAATCATCGATGAATTAGGGGCAAAACACCTGCAAACCGGAGATTTAATTGTTTATACGTCAGCAGACAGTGTTTTCCAGATTGCTGCTCATGAAGATATTGTTTCCAATGAAGAGCTATATCGTTATTGTGAGATTGCCAGGCGGATTCTGACCGGCGGACATGCAGTCGGTCGCGTTATTGCCAGACCGTTTACCGGTAAGCCGGGGGCATTTTATCGGACAGCGGGTCGTAAGGATTTCTCGTTGGAACCGATTGGACCAACGGTGCTCGACAGAGTAAAAGCGGCCGGATTAACTGTTTATGGGGTTGGCAAGATTGAAGATATCTTTTGTAACCGTGGTTTGACTGATTCGAACCATACCCATAATAATCAGGAAACACTGGAGTTTGTGAGTCATTTGATCAAACAGGATTTCAAGGGATTGGTGTTTGCAAATTGTATTGACTTTGATATGGTATATGGCCATCGGAACGATTATTTAGGTTATGCCCAAGCTTTGCAGGAGGTTGACCGCTGGCTTGATAATAATTTAAAGAATCTTCGGGAGGGTGATTTAATAATTATCACTGGGGATCATGGCTGTGATCCGACTACTCCCAGTACCGATCATTCCCGGGAATATACTCCGCTGTTAATTACGGGACCAAACTTGCCGGAGGGGATTGATTTGGGAATTCGAAATACTTTTGCTGATATTGCCGCGTCAATTTGTTATTGGTTTGGATTGGAGCCATTACCTGTCGGGGAAGAGTTTGCCAGTTTAATAAAGTAAGCCAGGGAGGTGTTCCTGATGCGGGTTTACGATCTGATTTGGAAGAAACGTGAAGGTAAGGAGTTGACCAAGGCGGAGATTGACTTTTTAATCGCCGGTTATGCCAAAGGGGAGATCCCTGACTATCAGATGAGCGCTTGGTGTATGGCTGTCTATTTTAAGGGGATGAGTTTTGAGGAGGCTACCGCTTTAACCTTAGCGATGGTAAATTCCGGGCGGCAGGTTGACCTTTCAAGAATCAACGGAACCAAGGTTGATAAGCACAGTACCGGTGGTGTTGGTGATAAAACTTCGTTAGTGTTGCTTCCGGCAGTCGCTGCCGCAGGGATCCCGGTGGCCAAGATGTCGGGAAGAGGGCTGGGGCATACTGGCGGTACATTAGATAAATTAGAGTCAATCCCCGGCTTTAAAACAGCGATCGATCCCGAACAATTCTTTCGTCAAGTCGAGCAGATTGGAATGGTATTGGCGGGTCAAACCGCAGATTTAGTACCGGCTGACAAGAAGTTATATGCTTTGCGGGATCTGACGGCAACGGTTGAAAGCATTCCGTTGATCGCCAGTAGTATTGTTTCTAAAAAACTGGCTTCGGGGGCAGATGCTGTTGTTTTAGATGTCAAGTATGGTGATGGCGCATTTATGAATCAGTATCAGGCTGCTTTGGAATTAGCCCAAACGATGGTGGAGATCGGAAACCGTTCGGGGCGGCGTTTTAAGGCGGTTTTAAGCAGTATGGAACAGCCGCTGGGAATGGCCATCGGAAACAGTCTGGAAGTAGCTGAAGCGATCACCACATTAAAAGGGAACGGTCCTGCAGACCTTACCGAATTATGTACGGTGTTAGGCGGAGTCATGCTGTGGCTGGCAGGAAAGGCGGACACAATTGACGCCGGTTCGGAAATCATCAGCGAGATTATTTACTCGGGAAAAGGGCTGCAAAAGTTTCAAGAGTTTGTTCAGGCGCAAGGAGGTAACTCTCTGGTTGTTGATGAACCGGACCTGTTACCCCGGGCCAAAGTGATCAAAAAGGTTATTGCGGATCAAGAAGGTTGGGTTGAGCGGATCTCATGCCGGGAGCTTGGTCTGATCTCAATGCGGTTAGGTTCAGGCCGGACGAAGTTAGAAGATGTAATCTATCCTGAAGTGGGTATTGTTATCAATAAAAAAGTCGGCGACTATATCAAGGCCGGTGAGGTTATCGCTGAAATTCATGCGTTGACAGAAACGGCCGCGGATTTGGCTACCACAGAAATCCGAGATTGTTATCTTTTAACGCAGCAACCTGTTGCTAAACCTGAATTGATCAAGGCGATTATTTAAATATTCTATTGGGTTATTGAGCTGAATTTTGGAATAAAAAGCGAATCAATTTCATAAGTTTTCCATGGTTACTAAAACTTTAATTAATTATGGCCAGATTAGTAGTTGTAATGCTTTTGCCATTTATGAAAAAAATACTCTCAAAATAGTCTTGTTCCGTATCGCGGAATAAGTTATTATTTAAAGAGGGCTTTTTTCAAGTTTTTTGATATGAGGTGACAAAATGCGCGCTAAAACTTTTCGTGGTGGGATTCATCTGCATTACCACAAGGAAGCGACTGCATCGAAAAGTATTGTTGAACTTCCGGAACCGTCACAGGTAACGTTACCGGTGCAACAACACCTGGGGGCTCCGGCGGAGGTCTGTGTCAGAGTTGGAGATCAGGTGAAAATTGGCGATGTCGTTGCTGTTGCGAAAGGATTTGTTTCTGCTCCGGTCCATGCGAGTATTCCCGGAAAAGTAATTGCAATCAGTGATCTACCCCATCCTATTGGAAAAAATATCACTGCAGTAACAATCCAAAATGACCAAACCGGTGCAACATCCTTTCGGGCACCCAGCCAATTAGATGAGTTAAGCGCAGTTGATATCAAAGAATTAATGCAACAGATTGGTCTTGTTGGCATGGGCGGAGCCGGTTTTCCGACCCATGTAAAATATCACCCGCCTGAAGGAAAGAAGATTGAAACAGTCATCTTAAACGGTGCCGAATGTGAACCTTATTTAACCTGTGATCACCGTTTGATGGTTGAGTATCCTAAAAAAGTAATCCTCGGTTTGCAGGCGATGATGAAGGCGGCCGGAGTTGAAGAGGGTTTCATTGGAATCGAATTAAATAAGCCCGATGCCATTGAAATCTTAACTAAAGAGGCGTCAGTTGATCCCCGTATTAAAGTAGTTCCTCTGGAAGTTAAATATCCGCAAGGCGAAGAGAAGATGTTGATCAGCGCGGTCACAAACCGGACCGTACCTGCAGGGGGATTGCCGGTGGATGTTGGAGTTGTTGTAAATAATGTTGCAACGGCAGTGGTCCTTGCTGAGGCGATTTTAGAAGGTTCTCCTTTATATAACCGGATTGTCACTGTCACCGGAGCTGTCCAAAACCCACAGAATCTGCGAGTCCGACTGGGGACAGCAGTACGGGAATTGGTTGACTTCTGTGGTGGTTTTACCGGGACACCGGGAAGGCTTGTCTTAGGCGGGCCAATGACCGGACCAGCGCAATACCGGTTGGATCTCCCGGTGATCAAGACCACTTCCGGTGTTCTGGTCCAAGATCGTGGTCATATTAGGCTCCTCGAAAGCACCCCCTGTGTCCGTTGTGCCAAGTGTGTTGATGTTTGCCCCTATAATTTACTGCCCTGTTTGATCGTTGATTCAATTGATGCTAAAAATTTTGCACAGGCTGAAACGTATGGGCTGATGGATTGCCGGGAATGTGGCGCTTGTACTTTTGTTTGTCCGGCGCAACGCCCGCTCGTCCAAAGTATTAAATACGCAAAAAATAAAGTGATTGCAGCTAAGAAAAAAAATGCTTAAGTGGCTGATATTTTTTGATTCTTTTTGATGAAAGGGGAGGTCAGATGATGGATACGCAGGTGGTAGTCTCACCGGCGCCTCATATAACCGACGTTCTAACCACGGAAAAAGCAATGAGATTGGTGATGATTGCTTTATTGCCGGCAACACTTTTCAGTATTTGGAACTTTGGATTTAAGGCGTTAGTTTTAATAATTGTTTCAATGATAACGGCGATCGGGACCGAGTTTGTCATTCAGAAACTTACCAAAAAAACAATAACTGTTAATGACGGCAGCGCCGCTTTAACGGGATTACTGTTAGCCTTAACCGTTACTCCGGAGTTACCGGTTTTAATTATCGTAGTTGGTGCAGTTGTTGCAATTGCATTGGGAAAACATATTTTTGGAGGGTTGGGATATAATCTATTCAATCCGGCCTTGATTGGACGGGCTTTTATGTTAGCTTCATGGCCGGCAGCGATGATTACATGGTCATGGCCGAAGAATGGATTGGCCTGGGCAGGAGCAAATGCTGATGCTATTGCCGGGGCTACCGTCCTTAATCTTGAAAAAGCCGGAATCCTGCAAAAAATGGGATTAAAAGTACCATATCTTAATTTATTGATCGGCAATATCTCGGGTTCACTTGGCGAAACCTCAACGCTTTTACTTCTGTTAGGTGGTTTATTCTTGATTATTACCAAAGTAATCGACTGGCGGATTCCCGTTTCTTATTTGAGTTCAGTCTTGATACTTTCCTTGATATTTCAAAAAGATCCGTTACTGTATCTAATGGCTGGAGGTCTGATGTTAGGTGCTTTCTTTATGGCCACTGACTGGGTAACCTCACCGATTACCAAAAAAGGCCGGATTTATTTTGGGATTGGGTGTGGAATTATCACAGTGATTATCAGGATTTTTGGCGGTTATCCCGAAGGGGTATGCTATTCGATCCTGATCATGAATGCCGTAACTCCTTTATTAGATCGTTTGACGATTCCCAAACGGTTTGGGGAGGTGAAAGCCCGTGGATAAATTTTATTTGCGGTTGATGCTGGTGTTAGCCCTAATTTGTGGAATTGCCGGCTGTACTTTAGCGTTGGTCAATTCTTACACCGAACCGATTATTGCCAAATATAAAGCTCAAGCTGAAATCAAAGCGTATCAGAAAGCTTTACCGGAGGCAGAACGCTTCATTGATGATCCTGAATTAATTAAAGTTGTCAAAGATAATCCCAATTACAAAGGGATTCAGAGTTTGAAGGTTGGCCTTAAAAACGGGCAACGAATCGGTTTGGTCTTTAAAGTGGCAACTTCGGGATATAGCAGTGATATTCAAATGCTGGTCGGGATTAACAGTGATGGTCAATTGTACCAGGTATTGATTTTAGACCAACAAGAGACTCCGGGTTTGGGAAGCAGGATAACTGACACCGAGTTTATCGGTCAAAAAGCAATTTATAACAGCGGGACCAAGAAGCTGGCGCTTACTAAAGACGGTGGTTCGGTGCAAGCAGTTACAGGAGCCACAATCTCGTCACGGGCGGTAGTCAGAGGTATCAATCAAGCCCTGGCTGCCTATCAAAGTTTCAATAATGCAACGAATGATGCAGCCGGTGCCAGTGATCACAACGATGTCGATGCGACTACTGGGGCAACAACGAAATGAGCAGTTGTTACTTGGTTGGAGGTGAAACAGTTGAGTTTTAGAAAGATTGTTAAGAATGGTTTAATTGACGAAAACCCGACCTTCAGACTGGTATTGGGAATGTGTCCGACTTTGGCCATCAGCACTTCGGTCGTTAACGGGATTGGAATGGGATTGGCGGCTACTTTTGTTTTAATCGGATCAAATGTCTTAATTTCATTGGTTAAAAATATTATTCCCGAGGAGATCCGTATTCCGGCCTATGTGGTTATTATCGCAACTTTTGTAACGATTGTTGACAAATTGATGGCTGCTTTTGTTCCCGGAATTCATGGTGTTTTAGGAATCTATATCCCCTTGATCGTCGTGAACTGTATCATTTTGGCGCGTGCTGAAGCGTTTGCATCCAAAAACAGTGTCGGACGTTCTTTTGCTGACGGAGTCGGAATGGGTTTGGGTTTTACATTGGCGTTGACGGTTATCAGTATCATTCGGGAGTTTTTGGGAACCGGCAACTTACTGGTCGCCAAGGATTTTGATTTTAATGGCTTGAGTTCGCTGTTGCCAACGGGTTTGGCAACCACGTTGAAGAATGCGGCAGCATTAATTATGATCTTACCTCCGGGAGCCTTTATCACCCTTGGGTTAATGTTAGGGCTTTTAAACTACTTGAGTCAACGGAAGTCCAAAGTCCAAAAGGAGGTAAGTGTCGATGGTTGAATATCTGGTACTCATCTTTAGTGCGATCTTAGTAAATAACTTTGTCTTAGCCCGATTTTTAGGAATCTGTCCTTTCTTAGGAGTCTCGAAACAGGTTGATACTGCTTTGGGAATGGGTTTTGCAGTCACTTTTGTGATGGGGTTGGCTTCAGGCATGACTTATTTGGTGCAAGAATGGATTCTTGACTATTTTCAAATTGGATTTTTACAGACGCTTACCTTTATTCTGGTAATTGCGGTTTTAGTCCAGTTTGTTGAGATGGTTATTAAGAAAACAAGTCCGTCGCTGTATCAGGCATTGGGAATCTACTTACCGTTGATTACCACTAACTGTGCGGTATTAGGGGTAACCATCATTAATTTTAACAACAATTACGGTTTTTTAAAGTCAGTAATTAATGGAGTTGCCGCCGCGCTTGGATTTACACTGGCAATTGTCCTGTTTGCCGGTATCAGGGAGCGGATGGCCAATGCACCGATTCCCAAGTCATTACATGGTTTTCCGATTACTTTACTGACAGCCGGATTGTTATCAATGGCTTTTCTGGGCTTCAGCGGGCTTAATCTCGAACGTTTCTTTCAGTATTTTGCAACTTTCAGTTGGTCTGATTATCAATCATATTTAAATGGACTCTTCTAGTCCGGAGGGAAGAAGATGAAATTAGATGTAGTTATTACTGCAACATTAGTGTTGCTTAGCATGGGAGTTATTTTTGGCTTGATCCTGGCAATAGCTTCGAGATTATTAAGGATTGAAAGTGATCCTAAAATTGGTGAGATTACTGCTGTTTTACCAGGAGCAAATTGTGGTGCCTGTGGTTATGCCGGATGTAGCGGTTTAGCGGAGGCGATTGTGAGTGGAATCGCTCCCATCAATGCTTGTCCGGTTGGAAAAGCTGCTTGTGCCGAAAAGATTGCAGCGATTATGGGACTCGAACTAACCGCCGAGATTAAGCCTAAAAATGCACACTTGGTATGCCAGGGAGGAAAGAGCGAGCGGGTTGAACGTTTTTGGTATATGGGAATTGCCGATTGTGCGGCTGCTGATATGTTGAATGGCGGCCCGAAATTATGTGAATTTGGTTGTTTGGGTTTGGGTAATTGCGTAAGAGCTTGTTTATTTGACGCAATCCGGATTAATGAGAATGGATTGCCGGAGATTGATCCGGAGCTGTGTACCGGCTGCGGTGCCTGTGTCAGGACTTGTCCACGCCAATTGATCAAACTGATTGACGACAGCTACCGGGTGATGGTACTCTGTAAGAGTCACAGTAAAGGGCCGGACGTAAGAAAAGCCTGTAAGATTGGTTGTATTGGCTGTGGAATCTGCGCTAAAAATTGTCCGGCTGAGGCAATTAAGATCACTAATAGCTTAGCGGAGATCAATCCGGAGTTATGTACTGCCTGTGGAATTTGTATTGAAAAATGTCCAATGAAAACGATTCGCAGTATTATCAATATTCATTCTAAACCTGAATCTGAAAAACAAGATTCCGAAGTTAAAGTAATCTAGTTGCAGTATTAAAATGCCGGATTAACCGGTATTTTTTTTAAAAAGTGATGGAGGATTAATGGATTCAATTATTCAATTTCTGCAGCGCTTGACGGATCCTGAGTTTTTAATGCACTATCGGGATTATTTATTATTGATTGTATTGGTAGCCGGTTTTTTGGAGGTAATTGTCCCACCGATACCCGGTGACTCCGTTTTGGTATTAGCATCCTTTGTTGCCGGGACAACCATTAACCCGTTTTTAATTATTATTGCTGCTTCAGTGGGTACTTTCTCGGCTTCGTTACTCCTTTATAATTGGGGCTTAAAATTGGAGCATAAAGTATTCGAATCTCAAAAACTGTCATGGTTACTGGACACCCGTACTTTTATCAGGGTTCAAAGCTGGTTTAAGCGGTTTGGCTGGTGGACGATCTTAATCAGCAGATTTCTTCCGGTCGCCCGTTCGGGGGTAATTTTAGCTGCTGGAATTGTTGACTATAACAAACGTGAAGCATTGACTGCTTTGTCAGCCAGTGTGCTGATGGCTAATGCATTTTTTGTGTTAATTGGCCGCTTATTAGGCACCCGGTGGCAGATGATTATCAATCTATGGGGTTATAAAATTAAGAAAAATTTATGGCTGATTATACCGTTACTAATAGTGTTAGTATTAGTCGTTTTGATAAAAAAATTCTGGCGTAAATCTGATAATTAGGCTTTAAAATGGTTGTAATCTGGCCGAATAAATTAGTGGGAGAGTAAAGCAGTAACTGCAGTATTGTTGAATGAATAATGTATTATGTTTGATGGTCGGGGTGAGAGGATTTGAACCTCCGGCCTTTCGGTCCCGAACCGAACGCTCTACCAAGCTGAGCCACACCCCGGTTAATTTGAAGGAACAAAATATAGTATAGCAAAGAGATTTGATTTTGTCAAAGAGAAGATTACACCAGGAGGTTGTTGATGCAAATTACTTTTTGTGGAGCTGCTGAAACTGTAACCGGATCATGTTTTTTAATCACAACCAAACAAGCTAAATTTATTATTGACTGTGGCATGTTTCAGGGAAACAAAGAAATTCGGCACTTGAATTTTCAGGATTTTCCCTTTAATCCGACAGAACTTGATTTCGTATTATTAACTCATGCACATATCGACCATTCGGGATTACTTCCCAAATTGGTCCAGTTAGGTTTTGCTAATCCGATCTATGCGACAAAAGCTACTGTGGAATTATGCAAAATTTCATTGCCGGACTCGGGTCATATCCAGCAGATGGAGGCCGAATGGCGGAATCGTAAACGCTTGCGTCAAGGTTTAGAACCTGAAGAGCCTTTATATACGGTTAATGATGCCTTGGTAGCATTGCGTCATTTTGTCTCCAAAGATTATCATGAATTATTTGAACCGGTTCCCGGTATTAAGGTTAACTTTCTGGATGCAGGCCATATTTTAGGATCAGCGCTGATCGAGATCTGGGTAACCGAAGATGGAGCGACTACTAAGTTAGTCTTTTCAGGCGATTTAGGTCAAAAAAATCAACCGATCATTCGTGACCCAAGTTATGTTCGTGATGCCGATTATATCATTATTGAATCAACGTATGGCAATCGTTTACACGAAGAACACCATAATAAAGTTGATTTATTAAAGAAGATTATTTTAGATACAATCAGTGCGGGTGGTAACTTGATTATTCCTTCGTTTGCGATTGGGAGAACCCAAGATTTACTTTATCATATTAAAAATCTGTTACTGGCAGGGCAGCTTCCCCGTATACCGGTGTATATTGATAGTCCTATGGCTGTCTCTGTTACCGAAATCTATCATGATCATCCGGGATACTATGATGATGAAACATTGGCGATGCTTCGTTCCGGTGAAAATCCATTTGAATTCTCTGATTTGCATTTCGTTAAAACTGCTGAAGATTCAAAACAGTTAAATCAGATTGCCAAAGGCGCAATAATCATTTCACCAAGCGGAATGTGTGAGGCAGGCCGAATATTACACCATTTAAAGCATAATCTCTGGCGTTCCGATTCGCATATTTTGTTTGTAGGTTATCAGGCTGAAGGGACATTGGGCAGAAGGCTGTTGGAAGGAGCCAAAGTTGTCAAGATAATGGGTGAAGAAGTTAATGTTCAGGCAATAATTCATTCGATTGATGGTTTTTCGGCTCATGCTGATCAGAATGGCCTGATTGACTGGTTATCCGGTTTTGAACAAAGGGTTAAGGGGATTTTTATTGTCCATGGAGAACGTCAATCACAACAGGAATTTGCAACCTTAATTCGGCGTAAATTTGGGGTTGATCCGGTTATCCCTAAATTGGGCGAGAGTTTTGTCCTCGACGAGGCGGCGCATCGTACGGTAGACAGTGTGGAACAGTTGCTTCATACCAAAAATTACGTATTGGAACGAACTGCATCTGACTTAGAGCATCTGGTATTATTGTTCCGCAATAAGATTCGGAAGGCTGATTATGTTAATTCTGAAATTCAGCTTGAAGAGATTAAACAGTTGATTGTGGAGCTTGAGAATAAATTAAAAACAACTTCCTGAAATTTTTAGAAAAAAACCGAAAATCTTTTGCCAGACCTCCGCTTCTTATCATATGATATAGCAGTGAAACCAAAGGGAGGAAATCTGGGGAATGGGATTTGCTACGCATTTTATGGCCGACCTTTATATGTGTCAAAACCAGCTATGGTTGGCGCCTTTTGAGTTTATGGAGAATATTCGCAATTTAGCCAGTTTTAAGAATATTGCTGATTTTGAATGGGTTTTTCAATCAATTGAACCAAACCGAATTAGGATCAGTGGAGAATTTGCTGATTCGTTCATTTTGATTCAGGTGTTTCCGGGGCAAAATTTTTTAACGATTGATCTCTTTTCCTGGCAGCCTAAAGTTGATATTAAAAACTTCAGTGAAGCATTGATTGAAATTTTTGCTCCGCAGGTCGTTGCTACCGAGTCTAAGGTACGGGCGGAGCATTTGCAGGACTAAAAAGTTTGAAAGATCTAATGAAGATTTGTTTTTATAAAGTTTATTAAAATTATTTTTTATTAGCAGAAGCCGAAAATTTCGGCTTTTTGTTTAGATTGTTTAATATTGGATTTCATGAACTATTGCACTTGCGCTGTAGAAATAAATGGCGAGATCTCTGCTTTGACATACATTAAAGAGGACGAGCAAATTTGGTTGGAGCTTCGAGTGGTTTCAAAAATTAGCGAAGAATTGGAGAAGAAACTTAGGATTTTAGGCTATTCAAATTAGTTTTCGAAATTGGGACTGAAGGATGTGTGTGAAAATTAGGGGTTGACAAAATCGTTTGTTAATATTAAATTGATAATAACAGCATGATGAAATATGTATCATTTCCAGGCCCGGACGTTTCTGAAGCGGTTTTGTGGAGGAAGGAAGATAGTGTAAGGTGAAGCAAATGAATGAGCTATTAATTGATGATGTATTTTTTAAAACCAATTTTGAGGAATATCGGATTTCTTATGAGGTATTGAGCGGGATTCGTTCACTGGAAGCGGAAGACGAACCGGTTAGTGATTGGCTTTGGCAACACTATCAAATTAAGATTGAGTATTTATATAAAGGAAGATGTATTCAGGTTGAGCACGGTCATTATTTAGAAGGAATTATCTTATATATCACAAAAGATTGTTGCCCAAGTTAAGCAGGAATTATTAAAACAATTTCATTTCGATGGAATTGACTCCGCTAAACATCAAATGGGGAATAACTCCGGATAAAGCGATTCGCTTTGTAAAATTAGAAGATGAATTGAGAAAGCAAGTTGACCATTTTATTTATGATCTTCTCAAAAAGGAAGTAAGGCAATTGGGGGCGGATTTAAGATTTACCGGTTTCAAATTAGCCAGACACTGGAATCAGGAATACGAATATCGGGTCTGTTATCCTAATGAGAATGAATTAAAGCAACATAATGACAATGGTGCTAATCAGGCTTTAATATCCCGTTTGAAAGCATTAATCTGCAAAAATAATTATTTCGGAATCTATAATGATAATGTTCCATCGGTACGTTTTATAGCAGAGTGAATATCAAAATTTTAAATTTGAGGAGGACTAACAAATGACTAAACTCAATACTCAGGTGAAAGAATGGTTTCAAGCGTGTCTGGCTGAAGATTTGGAGAGTTTAAAAAAGATGATTGATGCAGGATTTCCAGTTGATCAGCTAGATGAAGAAGGAGATTCTGCCTTACATATTGCCTCTGCCCGTAATAACATAGCCATGATCGAACTTCTGCTTGAAAATGGTGCATCAATCGAAATTGAACATGGTACTTCTAATGAACACCCGTTGCATTTTGCATGTGCTGTAGGTTCGAAAGAAGCTGCTGAAGTGTTAATCGAGAAAGGTGCAGATTTAAATGCGAGGGATAATATTGGGAATACTCCCTTTCATAATGCCTGTGGTTTTGGGAAAATTCAACTGGTTAAACTGATGCTGGAAAAAGGAGTTGATATTGATATTAAGGGCTGTCAGGGGTTAACCGGAATTTTATTTGCTACCATGAGCGGACATTTAGAGGTAGTTGATTTTCTGATTGAAGCTGGCGCCGACCTGGATGTAGAAGTTAAGTTGGATGGGGAGTTAAAAGATATTACTGAAATAGCTTTTGACTATGATCAGACTGAGATAATTAAGTTTTTGTTGGAAAAATGGGATGGAGCCGACATGGAATTGCTTTTGAAGAAATATTGTTATAATAATGATCAAGAGATGGTGGCTTACCTTTTGGATCGTGGCGGTGATATTGAGACTAAAAATATTGTTTATAACAGCACTCTGGTCCAAATAGCCTGTGCAAAGAAGTATTGGGACCTGGCAACAATGTTAATCAACCGAGGGGCAGAAGTCGATCTTCAAGATTACATTGGAAGAACACCCTTACATTATGCATGCTTTTTTAAGGAAAATTTACAATTAGTAGAATTACTCTTGAATAATGGTGCCCAGCTTGATATTACGGATCAAAACGGGGGTAGTCCGTTGCATTGTGCCTGCAGTGGTAAAGAAGAATGTTTTGAGATTGTTAAATTGCTCGTTGAGCGTGGTGCTGATGTAAATCAAACTGATAATAAAGGCTTGACTCCGCTTAATTGCGCTTGTGCCCGGGGTTATACTGATACGGTAAGATTCTTATTAGATCAAGGTACTGATGTTAACATAGTTTATTCTAACGGGGAGACAGTACTGGATTGTGCTTGTATTTTTGGCAATCAGACCTTTGCCCGCTGGATTATTGACAAAGGCGCAGATGTCAATCATCAAAATGAATTAGGACTAACACCATTAATGAACGCCATTAAGCACGGACATCCGGAGATGTTGGAGTTACTGGTGGAAAAGGGCGCGGATCTCTTTATTAAAGATTATGTTGGTAACAATTTGTTACATTATGCTTGCTATCATGGATGTTATGATGCAGCAAAATTCCTGATTGGACAAGGGCTTCCGGTGAATGAACTGAATGAAGTTGGTGAGACTCCATTAAGCGGAGCTGAAAAAAATGGCCATAAAAGGATTATACAATTACTTGAAGAGAGCCTGAAATAAAAGATATTAAATCATAAGAAAGCTGGGATGTCATTACATGGCATATCTCCAAGAAGGAAAATTAAATCATAATTTACACTTTGTCAGTGAAAAGTTATTGAGCATTATTCCTGGGCCGGAGACAGTGGAATGGGCCGAAGACAGTCAGATGCTTTTTGACATTGCTGAATACCCTCTGGAAGAAATCCGGAATCTCTTTAATAATCTTGAGAATACCAAATTGATTAAAGACGGACGAGGGGATTGGTACAATTATCTGTGGGAGTGGCAAAAGGGACAAAGCATAATTAGATTTGATTTTTCAACCATGTTTGATATTGAAGGTAATGAAACATTATGGGGCGGTTCATCTTTATACACCGATTGTTTGTTCTCGGATCTGATTGACTTTTGGTTGAATTTGAGAAGATTTTGTCCCCGGATTTGGCTGCATGATTGGCAATGTAATATTTATAGTCCCAACGCTTTCATCCGGGAGTATGCATTGCCAATCCTGGAGCAGTCTGCGGTTGACGGTCAACATTTTCGTTCTTTGAAGTTACAAGAGGAAATGAACGTTTTAAAATCATTGATACTATAACCGGCAAGTGTCACGCCCGGGATTAAGTTTCAAAAAAAGTTTTAGCAATTGAAAGTGATAGGGAATGATATTACAATTTTATTAGAATTGATTTACAATAAAATGAGAGGTGTAAATTATGGCTAAGCCATTAGTCTTTAATGTCAATGGGGTTGAATGTGCTTTCGATATTGCCAAGCTGGACCGCAAAAAGCTTTATGGGTGGAAAAGCGTGGTGGCATTTGACAGCAATGGCAATGAATGTCTCAAAATGGATTTGGATCAAACCGGTTCATTTATTATCCCGCCTGGTGGGAAAGGATTAGGGATTATCGATCTTCAAGGAAATTGGGTAGATAAAAGCCAGTTGATTGCACTTTTGGATGATGGCTCTCCGGCGCAATTGGTTCCCAGTTCTTTTGAGACGCCGGTAGAATTGAAACAGACGGTAACGATTGAGGAGTTTTTGGACTATAACATCGATTATGTCTATGTGATGGATCCGGTCGGTTCCAGTCAGGAGTTGCTGGATTTAGTTAAAAAACCGATGGGATTTATTGTTTTGAGTTTAACTACCGGACTGACTATGAAGGCTCAACCGCATTTTTGGTAGAGAGTAAGGACAAGTTATATCTGTTGGTTGGCTCCAAAAATGAATTTGAATTTATCGGGTTGGCAGAAGCCGCTGAGATTAACCTGGAAGAGGAGTCGGAAGGGTTTGATGAAGACGACCTTGACTTTAATATGATGTAGGAGGCCAAAAATGCGTACAATTAATATTGCAAATGAGAAAAAACGTGATGCTGCAGTCAGTTTTGATATTAAGAAAACTAAACGCCGGGTGGAGTTCTTTTTGGCTGATGGTTCGCCACGGAAAAATATTAAAATTTTGAAGTGTACGATTGATCAGGATCTTCCGGCATTATTACAAAAATACGGAGCATTGGAAAATCTTACTGACGAGCTGATCAAGGGTGATCCGGAGGTTGATCTGGAACATACCGGACTAATGCTTGAGGATACCCGCAGAATTTATGTTACTCAAGACAATCAACTGCTTTACGGAGTAGATCTTTATGAGATCATTCATAATCCGGATGGCTCGGAGAAAGAACGGCAATATTATACACCAAAACTCTCCAATATCAATAAGGAGCTGCCGATCCTCTGCACGGGAAAGAAATTTCCAAAAGCACAAGCAGTTAAACGGTTTATTTTTTCCAGGAAGTATCAGATTAAACATATTAATGGTCTGACATATGACTTTCTCTATGAGATCGCTAAAGATCTTGATACCACTCAAACCATGATGTTGGTAGGTGGCGGTAAAAACGGCGCTGAACCGTTGATTATGAGGGATGGTGGCACACCTTACCGCGGTTTTTTAGAAGGCAGGGTTAATGGTGATAAATATTGTTTGATTTTACATCTTACCAATCTCGAACTCAAGGAGGTTACCGGATGAAGCTCGATCTTGACAAAATGCAGAACACAAATGGATATTTCCAAGGCGACTTGGAATGTGTTGCAGAGACTTTGCGTAACTTACCGTTTGAATATAAAAAGCGTCTTTCTCAAAGTTTTTTGGCTATTCTTCCGGAACAGATCAACTACCGGGTCAGCGGGACAACATTTTATGTCTCTAAAAAATTGGATGGTCATTTGCAATTACTGGTGTTCAATGGCGAACAGGCTTATATCATTGGCCGGGGCGGCATCGTCAGGACCGGACTGCCCTGCCTGGAGCAGGCTGTTAGCAGTTTTCGGGAAAAAGGAATTACTTCTTTGATTGCTGCTGCTGAATTGTATTATTTCAAGGAAGATGGTCGCAGCCGGGTTTATGATGTAACTTCCGCGCTTGCCGATCAAGATCGCCTCTCCAACCTGCGGCTGGCCTGTTTTGATCTTTTGGAGCTGGATGGTGAATCGTTCAAGACTGTTAGTTATGAGAATGTGTATCAGAAACTGGCGGCACTGTTACCGGTGACCGGACCGGTCCACCTGATTCCGACTACGGTTGTTAAGAGTAAAGAGCAAATCAGCCAATTATTTGAGAAATGGGTTGGGGAAGAAGGACATGAAGGGCTTGTTGTCCGCAGTGAGTTGGCGGTAATATTTAAGATTAAACCCAAGTATACCTTTGATGCAGTTGTTATTGGATATGCAGAGGGTATCAATGAACATAAAGGAAAGGTAAAATCATTGTTGCTTGCTTTCCGCAAGGGTGAGCTGTATCAAGTGGGCGGTAAAGTCGGTAATATTCCGGAGGAAGACCGTCAAAAACTTTATGATATTTTCTCGCAGAAACATGTTGCGTCCCGGTTTATTGAGACTGATAATGAAGGAATCGCTTTTCATATGGTTGAACCGGATACCGTTATTGAAGTTAGTTGCAATGATCTGATTACCGAGTCCAGTAATGGCAAGCCGTTGCTCAACCAAGTTTTGGCATTTTCTGACTCGGTTTACACGCTACAGCAGACGGTTCCGGGAGTTAGGTTTATCAATTTGGTTTGGGAAAGGATCCGTGATGATAAGCTTAACCATGAAACTGAGGTGGGTTTTGCCCAGATCAACGATTTGGTTGAACTGCCGAATGTTACCCAAGTGACAGCCCAATTACCGTCGAGTCAGTTAATCTTTCGGGAAGTTTACCAAAAGGTTGTTAAAGACAAAGTAATGGTCCAGAAATTCTTAGTCTGGAAAACCAATAAAGAGACACTCGATTCCCGTTATCCGGCTTATGTCATGCACTATACCAATTTTAGTTCTCAACGCAAGACACCGCTGGAACGCGAAGTCCGGATTTCAAACAGTGAAGAGCAGATCATGGCCTTGGTTAAAGATTTTATTGCTGCAAATGTTAAGAGCGGTTGGAATTTGGTAAATTGATAATAAACGGTTGTAGAGGAGAGGAAACCAGGATTCTGCAATTGAAATAGAAGAGATCGAGCGCTATAAAATACGAACAAGATTAGGGGCAGTATGTGTTTGTGAAAACGGTTCAGAGAGTGGTGAATTAATGGTAATCTATAACGGACCTACTGGAGGACCAGTCCAAAATCCGACTTTAGAGTTCTTATATGACATAGTATTCAATCAAAATGCTGATTATTGGGCTAAGGGCAGCGGGGATTCCGCGATCGAAATTGAAGGAATCGACGAACGGTTAATTTTCTTCTTTGATGAACCGTATGGGTTTTTGTTGATGCGTCACCCTGACTATCTTGTGCCATCCAACTCAAATGGGGAAATTAAAGTGGTAGAACACCGGATTGGCGGGGAAATGATGCGGTTTCCCAGTTGTAGTTACCTGTCCCGTGAAAAGGCGTATGCTGTCATTGCGGAATTTGTTCGGGACCATCAATTCTCAACAGAAATCGATTGGATTGACATGTATGAGATTGATTTTGACCATGGATATTAGTAAACAGCTATGGTGAGAGTTGAAAACCAAATGAAAGATAAAACAATGGTTTGTCTTGATGTTTATTACTATGAAGACTATGCTAATGCTTGCGGGATCGTTTTTGAGACTGAACCGGAAGAAAGAGTGCTAGCGGATTACTCTGAAGTTGTCAAACCGATTGCCGAATATATTCCGGGAGAATTTTACAAACGGGAGTTGCCCTGTTTATTAAAAGTCATTGATAAGATTCAGGAAACGATTGATTTAATTATCATCGACAGTTTTGTTTGGCTCGGTAATGGTAAGAAAGGGCTGGGCGTTCATTTGTATGAAGCATTGAGCGAGAAAATTCCAGTGATCGGTGTGGCAAAGACTCATTTTAAAGATTGTGCTCAATACACAGAAGTATATCGCGGCAAAAGTAAAAAACCGTTATATGTAAGCGCAATCGGTATCGAATTAGACTATTCAACTGAGTTAATCAAAAAGTTAAAAGGTGATCATCGGATTCCGGACCTGCTCAAACGGGTTGATCAATTGTCGCGGACTAAAATTGAACTGGCTAATGATTGCCTAAATCAATCATGATCCAGCAGTAAAAGAGAGAATAACTGATGCAGATGGACTGTTTGTTAGAGAAATATTGGACCGAGTTAAATGATGAAGAGCAAGAAAGCTTAGCTAAGAAATTAGCAAAACAACTTCCGTTAGGATTTGAGTTTTTTGGGATTAAAGCCAGTAAATATGTTGGAAAATTCCGAAAAGTTGCTCAATTCACATATAAAGACTCGCTGTTTTCCTTTATTCCGGGTGCAGAAGCCGATTTAGGCTGGGATAAGTCTAAGTCATTTGTATTAACTCCTGAACAACAAGAGTCTTGGGAATCTTCTGTTGAGGAATATCAGATTACCATAGACGTTATGGATTGTATTGATGAAATGACCTCAGAGAGGAGGATCCGGGTAATTCCTCCAATGTTAGTGGAAGTCGACCCTTTGATGGTCGGGTTGGAAGAGACCGAAGCCCAAAATGAGACTGATGGTCCAATTGTTAAATTGGCTAAAGACGTATCATCAACTGTCACTGAAAATTATCAAACCGTTTATTATCCCAATAAATCTTTAAAAACATACCGGATCATTAATAATCACCACGAAATTATCAGCAAATTTAAGAAATTAGGTTTCTCTTTCCCCACCATTGATCAATGGGAGTATATATGTGGTGCAGGGACGGATACGATTTTCAGATGGGGAAATGATTGTCCATGTTCAGCATATCCAACTGATAAAGTGATTGTTGATAGTAATGGCCGGCAATGGGATTTACATCTGATTCCGAATGCTTTTGGGATTAATATTGCACAGAATCCTTATGATTTGGAACTGGTCGCTGAAGAAAACTGTTTCAAAGGCGGAGACGGGGGCGGGATGATCTGTGGCGGTGCGGGATCTTTTTTAGGTTGGCTGACTTTGGCAACAGCTTACCAAGAAGTAATGCTCGAGGACCACAATTATTACGGGATTATTGGGCGGCGAGTGCTTATTTTGGAATAATCTTTTACAAATAAAGTAACAAAATCTATGGGATTATAATTAATTATACCAATTCCGGAAATGCCATTTGACGCAATGCTTCATACAAAATAATCGATACCGAATTAGCCAGATTTAACGATCTTGCTTCAGGTTGCATCGGAATCCGGATATTATGGGAAGGATTGAGTTTTAAGATCTCTTCCGGAAGGCCACGGGTTTCAGGTCCAAATACTAAAGAATCATTGGTTTGGTATTCAAATGCCGTATACGGATGGCCTCCCTTGGTCGTAGCGAAAAATAATCGTTGTTCCGGATACTTTTCCAGATAGGTTTGGAAATTTAAATGCCGCTGAATATTGACTAACTCCCAGTAATCAAGTCCGGCCCGTTTCAGACGTTGATCATCCCAGATAAATCCGAAGGGCTCGATTAAATGAAGCTCTGTTTTGGTAGCAGCGCATAATCTGGCAATATTTCCGGTGTTTTGCGGAATTTCCGGTTGGTAAAGGACAACGTGCATTGTGGGTCCTCCTGTTGAGCTTATTAAAAGAGTAGGGTTTAAGTTGCAAACTTAAAACCCTTGTTTTTTTATTTGAGAGTGATAGAATAGAACCAGAAATTATTATACCCTAATTAGAAATGAAACAAAAGCAGTATTTATTTACGAAATTACGGAAGTGATCGCTTTGACTTACGAAGCAGCGTTAAAATATATCAAAGAGTGTGCTAAATTTGGTTGTAAACTTGGACTGGAACGGATCAATGCTATTCTTAAACACCTGGACCATCCTGAACAGCAATTGAAGACGATTCATATTGCCGGTACTAACGGTAAAGGTTCAACTTCGGCAATGTTTGAAGCGGTGTTGCGGCAGGCAGGATATAAGACCGGGCGCTATAATTCACCGCATTTAAGTACTTACCGGGAACGATTTTGTGTTAATGGGTCAATGATATCCAAAGAGAATCTTGCCTTAACAGTACAGAAACTGATCCCGGCAATCGATCAAGTGATCAAAGAAGGATTTGGTTCTCCAACGGAGTTTGAGATCGGGACTGCTTTGGCGTTTCAGTATTTTGCTGATCAACAGGTTGATATTGCAATTATCGAGGTTGGAATGGGGGGGCGTTTTGATGCAACGAATGTTTTAACCCCGGTTTTAAGTGTGATTACTCATATTGCAATGGACCATCAGGAGTATTTGGGCGATACTTTAGAAAAGATCGCCTTTGAAAAAGCAGGGATAATCAAGCCCGGGGTACCGGTGGTTATTGGAGTTCAGGAACCAGAAATTGCTGTTTATTTAAAGGAGCAGGCTGCTTTAAAAGAAGCTACACCTGTATATTGCGGTGATTTTGAATATCAGGATGTTTTAATCAGCGAGATTGGAACCGAATATCGATTGGCTAATTCGGATTTGGGGGAACTAAAGATTTCATTAGGTTTGATTGGTCGCCACCAAATTGAGAACTCCCTTAATTTGATTGCGGCACTGCCGGTATTGGAACAAGCAGGTTTTACCATTACTCGGAGTGCATTGTTGACCGGTTTGCAGGAGGTTGTCTGGCCAGGACGACTTGAAAGAATTAAAACGGTCACTCCGTTAAAACTATACCTGGATGGTTCCCACAATCCCGACGGCTTACAGGCATTGGTTAATACGTTTCGGGAGCTGTATCCGGACCAAAGGGTTGATCTGTTAATTGGGATTTTGAACAATCGTCCCCTGGCAGTGATGGCGGAGATCTTAGCCCCAATCACCAGGAAAGTAATTGTTACCAGGGTTCCGGACCCGAAGAGCGCCTCAGAAGAGTTACTGGGGGAATACTTTCGCAATCAGGGAGTTGCAGTGGCTGTGGAACCGGATCCTGCCCGGGCGCTGCAATTGTTATTGGGAACAACCAATCAGATTGCGGTAACTACCGGTTCTTTATACTTAACGGGGCTGATTCGCTCACTAATTTTTAATATTGGAGATTAAGTACATATGAATAACAGGATTACCATAATTGGAGGAGCGTATGGCAGCGGTAAAACTGAGTTTGCCATTGCTTATGCCTTAAAACAGGCTCAAAACGGTTCGAAAGTTGGTTTAGTCGATTTGGATATTGTTAACCCTTACTTTCGCTCGCGTGATGTTGCTATGGAGTTGGAAAACCAGGCTCTAACTGTTATCTCAACTGAATCCGGTTTGGAATACTCTGATTTACCGGCGCTATCACCGCGGATTTATTCAGTGTTGCAGGATCAGAGTTATCGGGTTGTATTTGATGTTGGTGGCGATCCGGCCGGCGCCCGGGCATTGGGGAGGTTTAATCAATACTTTATTACCGAAGGCTATGATTTTTGGGTAGTAATTAACCCTTATCGTCCCGATACGCGGAATGCAACCGAAGCGATCGAATTGATCAAATCAATCCAGGTTACCAGCAGACTTAAGGTAACCGGAATTATTGCAAATATCAATTTGGGACCGGAGACGACTTTAGAACTCTGGCAACAGGGTCTGGGTTTGATTGATGAAGTTAAAGCCGGACTGGATCTACCGTTAGTCTATCATATGGTAGAGCAAGACTTTGCCACGTTAAATCAGGACTTCTTCTCGCAATATCCGGTCTTTCCGGTAACGTTAAAGATGTTACCGCCATGGCGGCATGAATCAGACTAACCAAGTCACAATTTCCAAGTTGCAATTGAATTTTTCAAGAGGTATAATTATTATTAGCTAGTAATAAAAATTCAAAATAGACATTGAATACTTTTAGTTGGTAAAGGAGGCGAAGTGATGGCAAAAGTTTCGTTCAATGAAGAGCGCTGCAAAGGATGCGAATTGTGTGTCAGTGTTTGCCCGAAAAAGATTATCCGCATGGCGGAACGCTTTAATTCTAAAGGGTATCGGCCGGCAGAAGTTGTTGAACAGGATCAATGTATCGGGTGCGCTTTTTGTGCTCGGATGTGCCCGGATGTTGTAATTGAGGTTTATAAGTAAAACTAACGGAATTGTTCTTATTTTAAGGGGGTTGTTTATTTGGCAGAACGTGTAATGATGAAAGGAAATGAAGCTATTGCCGAAGGCGCGATCAGGGCCGGATGTCGCTTCTTCTTTGGTTATCCGATTACGCCTCAAAATGAAGTTCCTGAATATATGGCACGGCGGATGCCGGAAGTAGGCGGTACCTTTATCCAGGCCGAAAGTGAAGTCAGCGCCATTAATATGGTCTATGGAGCAGCCGGAGCCGGCGCCCGGGCGATGACCTCATCATCAAGTCCCGGGATTAGCTTGAAGATGGAAGGGATCTCCTATATTGCGGGAGCGGAATTACCGTGTGTGATTGTTAATGTAGCCCGGGGTGGACCGGGATTGGGAGGCTTAAATCCGTCACAGTCAGACTATTTCCAGGCCACTAAGGGAGGCGGACATGGTGACTATCGGCTGGTAGTCTTTGCACCGTCATCGGTCCAAGAGATCTTGGACCTGATGTACGAAGCTTTTGTTACTGCAGATAAATATCGTAATCCGGTAATGGTCCTTGCTGATGGATTATTAGGTCAAATGATGGAACCGGTAGTTTTAAAAGACTACAGTGATCTGCAGATTCCGGAGAAATCATGGGCATCAACCGGGTTAGTACCGGGAAAGACCCAAAGTATTATTAATAGTTTAGGAATTGTTGGAGAAGATTTAGAGAAGATCAATGTTCGGCTCCAGGAAAAATACCGTCAGATTGAAAAGAATGAAGTGCGCTATGAAGAAGAGGGTGTTGACGAAGCTGAATTAGTTATTGTTGCCTACGGGACATCAGCCAGAGTTGCGAAATCAGCTATTGCCAAAGCTAAAGCTGCAGGTTATAAGGTTGGATTGTTCCGCCCAATTACTTTATGGCCGTTTCCTTCAAGCCGGATTGCGGAGTTAGCTGAAGCCGGTAAGCGTTTTATGTCAGTTGAGATGAGTGTTGGTCAAATGGTTGAAGATGTCAAACTGGCTGTAAATGGTAAAGCCCAGGTTGAACTCTTTGGCCGTCTAAATGGCACTATTCCTTCAGTGACTGAAACCTACCAGGCGATCATGAAATGTTTAACCGGTAAGGAGGTAGCGTAATTGGAAAAGGTGTTTGGAAGACCTGAAAGTCTTCAAGATCGAGTGAACCACTATTGCCCAGGTTGTACCCATGGGATTGTCCATCGTTTGGTAGCCGAAGCAATTGATGACCTGCAAGTAAGAGAGAAAACGATTGGAGTTGCCCCGGTTGGTTGTGCGGTTTTGGCCTATAATTATTTCAATATTGATATGCAACAGGCTGCGCACGGACGGGCTCCGGCAGTAGCGACAGGTATTAAAAGGGCTCTTCCGGATCGAGTCGTATTTACCTACCAGGGTGATGGCGATTTGGCTTCAATTGGTATGGCCGAGATCGTCCATGCCGCCAATCGTGGTGAAAATATAACTGTAATCTTTATTAATAATGCAATTTATGGAATGACCGGCGGTCAAATGGCGCCAACAACATTGCCTGGTCAAAAGACCACGACTTCGCCGTTTGGAAGGGATACTGAGAAGACTGGATTTCCGATTAAAATGGTTGAGTTGTTAAATACGTTGCAAGCGCCGGCGTATTTAGCAAGAGTTAGTGTTCATGATCCCAAAAATGTCCTGAAAGCGAAAGAAGCAATTCGGAAAGCTTTTGAAGTTCAAGTGAATGGTCAAGGTTTTTCGATGGTTGAAGTATTATCAACTTGTCCTACTAACTGGGGAATGACGCCGGTTGAGGCGTTAAAGTGGTTAGAGAATAATATGATTCCACAATTCCCACTAGGGACCATTCGGGAGGTGTCAAAATGACTTTAGAAGCGATTTTTGCTGGTTTTGGCGGGCAAGGTGTGATGCTCATCGGGCAATTATTGGCTTATTCGGGAATGTATGAGGGGAAAAATGTATCCTGGTTTCCTGCTTATGGTCCGGAGATGCGCGGCGGTACTGCTAATTGTTCGGTAGTTGTTTCTGATGACCCAGTTGGTTCTCCGGTAATCTCGGAACCAGACGTATTGGTCGCAATGAACCGTCCGTCGTTAGAGAAGTTTGAAAAGTTGCTGAAACCCGGAGGAATTTTATTTTATAACACTTCCTTAATTGATATCAAACCACAGCGTACCGATATTAAAGTTATTGGGATTCCGGCCAATGACATTGCTACCGAGTTGGGAAATGCTAAAGTTGCGAATATGGTAGTAATGGGAGCGATTTTAAAAGCAACCGGTGCTGTTGACCTGGAAACCGTAGTATCGGTACTCAAGAAAACGATGACCGGTTCAAAGCAATCGTTAATCCCACTTAACCGCACCGCTCTTGAGCGTGGGATGTCCTTAGTTAGTTAATCTTTTGAAAATAAAAAAGATACACCTCCAAATGATAGCTTCAATGGTTATTATTTAGAGGTGTTTTTTTATAATATAAAAGGAATTAAAGGAAAGATGAAATAATTATGGAAATCTATGATATAATTTACAAGTAAATTCAATGCCTGGTTATTAAGGGGGATGCTGATGGACGGGATTAATCATATTAGACGTATCTGTATTTATGGTGTTGGTGGTGTTGGAGGTTATTTTGGAGGGATCATAGCGCATCAATTGGACCAGCGCAATGATCTAAATCAAGAGATATACTTTATTGCCCGTGGTCCACACTTGGAGAAGATCCAAAAAGACGGATTGACACTAAAAACGAATAAACTAGGTACGATTAACTGTAATCCATCTGCGGCAACTAATAATATTGAGGAATTGCCGGCCTTGGACCTGATCTTACTCTGTGTAAAAGGTTATGATTTAGAAGAAACAATTGCGCAAATATCCAAACATGTTGCTGCCAATACTGTTATTCTGCCGCTATTGAATGGAATGGATATCTATGAGCGGATCCGGAAAGTCCTTAATGTGGGAGTGGTTTTACCTGGTTGCACTTATGTAAGCGCGGCAATCGAAGCGCCCGGTTTCGTTGCACAGACCGGGGAGAAAGCATTAATCGTCTTTGGAAAAGATCCGCAATACCCGGATTTTAAACCGGAGCCTGTTTTGGAGTTTTTTAACCAAATGCAGATCGATTATCAATGGCTGGAAGATCCGTTACCGGCTATTTGGGAGAAGTATCTGTTTATTGCAGCTTTTGCTCTGGTTACCGGTTATTCGGGTAAGACAATCGGTGCGGTCCTTGCTGATCCTTCATTAAAGGAAGTAACCAAACAAATTATGGAGGAGATCCGGCAATTAGCAGCAGTTAAAGGAGTAAAATTAAAGGATAGTGTCGTTGCTGATACATTAGATTTCGCCTCCCGTGTACCATTTGAGACTAAGACTTCATTTCAGCGTGATTTAGAGAGTGGTAAAGGAAAGAATGAAGGATCGATTTTGGGAGCAGCAATTATCGAAATGGGGAGAGAATATGGTGTAAGTACTCCGACGACGGAAAAGGTGTATCAAGGGATCTTTGCAAAGCCATACTAAGAATATTAATTTTTTGATTTTTTAATTAAGAATCAGGAGGCATTGCTTTGAGAACAAAATTTATTATAACAGTTATTCTGATCTTAGTTGGCGGGTTAATCGGTTGTAGGATGAATTTTCCTTCTCAAAAGGATGACCGTTCAATAATTGAACAGGAACCAGGTGATCAAGGTCAAAGTGATCCGGAAACCAGCGATCAAAGTCAAACTGATCCGGGATTTATTATCTTGGAAACCAATGATAATGATGGTTCAAAGGTGATCATTAAGGGATACTATGATGAACCGTTTTCGTTGAATGACAAAGACACAATCGTATTGCATGGGCTCAATCAGGGTGAGTTTATTGAGTTCATTGTCAAAGGTGAAATCAGAAACTTTAAACATCTTGAATTGAAATGGGATGAAACCAAAGATGAATTGGTCGAAAAACGGATTATTAACCAGCTTGATCGTGTCAGCAATCAGACAATTGTAATTAAAACTTACATGCCTGAAGGAATACCTTCTGAAAAAATCAAGTGGGAATCTGCTTCCGGAAAACCTTATGAATTTTTGATTGCCGAGTATAATCTGGACGAGTAGATGAAAATTAAATAATCGAGAACAGTTTATAAGTAAAAAAGCTGTCAATTGACAGCTTTTTCTATTAGTTTTGGATTTCGACAACCCGGTTGTTTTTGAAATGCAAGCAGATTTCTATTCATTAAGCGGGAAGAAGATGACTACCGCCCATTATTTGGAATCAAAGAAGTTGTATGGAAAATTTGTAATAACAAAACTGATACTCTTTAACCATCTTAGTTCCGAACAATATTGTGTTATTGAATATTCTGATATCAAACTCTTTCAGTAATTGTTATTTTCAAAACTATGGTTATCAAGTATAATAAATTAAGCTTTGGAAAGAAAAAATTAATTATTTGAGGGAAAAGGAACAATGGGTAATAAAATCGCATTGATTACCGGCGCCAGTCGGGGTATTGGTTCAAGTATTGCTTTAAGATTAGCCGCGGATGGTTATGACATTTGGGCTAATTATAAGTCAAACCATGAAGCAGCAAATCAATTGAAGGAAAAAATAACAGTTCTCGGTAGAGAATGTGTCTTACTTCCTTTTGATGTTGCCTCAAGCGAAGAGACGGATCGGGTGTTGCAACCGATGTTAGAAAAAGCCATACCTGAAGTTTTAGTGAATAATGCAGGTATTATCAGAGATGCGCTGATGGTTTGGATGACCGAGGACGACTGGCAGGATGTTATTGATACCTCTTTAAAAGGTTATTTTAATGTAACTAAACGAGTACTTTTTGGGATGATGCAAGAAAGAAGAGGGACCATAATTAACATTTCATCAACTGCCGGTCAGAGTGGTATACCAGGACAAAGTAATTATTCGGCTGCTAAAGCAGGTATTATTGGTGCCAGCAAATCCTTAGCCATGGAAGTGGCCGGGCGTGGGATCAGGGTGAATGTTGTTGCACCAGGTTTTATTGAAACCGATATGACTTCCAATTTACCTATTAAAGAAATTCTCAATAAAATACCAATGAAAAGAATCGGAAGACCGGAAGAAGTAGCAGGAGTGGTTTCTTTCTTGTGTTCTTCTGATGCATCTTATATTACGGGGCAGGTTATAGCTGTAAATGGTGGAATCTATGTATAAAGTAGCGATTGTTGGATTAGGAATTGTTTCAGTTTTGGGTTCAGATCATGATACGGTTACTGAATCACTTAGTAAAGGAATATCGGGAATTGTTGTTGATCCGGAACGGATTGAACTTGGTTTTCGCAGCCCGCTTACAGGTAAAATTAAGGGTTATCAGAAACCGGAATTAAAAAACAAGCAGCTTCGGACGTTAACCGAAGAGGCTCTGCAGGCTTACAAAGCGGCAGTAGATGCATACTCGCAGGCAGGTTGGAGTCAGGAGGATTTAAATAATCCCCAGACTGGTTTAATCCTTGGAAATGATAGTACTACAATTCCAGTCTCTGAATCGGTTGCGATTACTAAGGACGAGCGGCGAACGCTGCCAATTGGTGCTTCACGGATTTTTATGTCCCTTAATTCTCATATTACTATGAATTTAAATACGCTACTCCAGACGCAAGGGGCCAGCTGGACAATTAGTGGAGCCTGTTCAAGTGGCGGGCACGCGATTGGTCAAGCTGCTGATTTGATTGCTTTAGGTCGGCAGGAAAGAATTTTGTGCGGTGGTGTGCAGGAAATTAATTGGCAAGCGGTGTGTAGTTTTGATGCTACTGAAGCGTTTTCAATCAGAGATGATGATCCTGCAAGAGCTTCACGTCCGTTTGACAAGGAGCGCGACGGTTTGGTACCTAGTGGTGGCGCGGCAATTATCGCACTTGAAAGAATGGATCTTGCTCAAAAAAGAGGAGCGACTATTTTAGGTGAAGTTTTAGGTTATGCTTTCTCTTCGGATGGTTATAAACTCTCTGTTCCTTCTGGAGAAGGATTGGAACGCTGTATGCGTGATGTCTTAAATCGCTCAAGGGTGGCAACAGCAGAGATTGATTATATTTGTGCTCATGCAACTTCAACTCCGGTAGGCGATCGAAAAGAAGCAGAAGCTATTTATAAGATCTTTGGAGCGGATATGCCTTGGGTTTCTTCACTTAAGGCAATGACCGGACATGAAATGTGGATGGCTGGTGCAGCGCAGGTTGTCTATTGTACTTTAATGTCCCGTGCCGGATTTATTGCACCTAATATTAACTTTGTTGAACAAGAGGCAGATGCTCCTACCCTAAAAATTGCGCGTGAAACGATTGCCAGCAAACCGAAGATTATGCTATTAAATTCAGCGGGATTTGGGGGAACTAACAGTTGCTTAGTGATCAAAGTGTATTAAATTCATATGATGTTATTGTAATTGGTTCCGGGATCAGTGGGTTAACAATTGCCTTAATAATGGCAAAAGAAGGTAAGAAGGTTGCTTTATTTGAAAGAGATCGTGATATTGCACCTTTAATCCGACCATATCGGAGAAAAGGTTGTGAATTCAGTCCTGGTTTACATATCGTTGGGTGGATGGATCAAGGAGAAGTAATTGCTTCGTTTTTAAACTATTTACAGATTGATGACGGAGTTGAAACCAAACTATATCATAATGGTTTTGGGAATGTAATTATCGGGGCCCAAAAATACATGATTCCTCGCGGATTTGATAGTTTTGAAGCAAAACTCCATTCATATTTTCCGGAATGTCACCAAGCAGTCAAAGAATACATCAAAGCGGTAAAAGAGATTAATGAACGGTCATTTTTATTGAACCATCAATTAGATATTGCTAAAGATACTGATCTCCAATTTAATGTGCTTGAAAAATTTTCTTTAAAAGAATTTTTAGAGTGTCATCAAGCTTCTGCAGAAATGATCGAAATGTTGGGGACCTTTAACAATGTCTTAATAGGCTCTACGGCTGAAGAAGTTCCTTTTGATACGCATGCATTTGTGTTAGGAGGTTATTATCAGTCTTCGGGGGCCTTCACTATTAATGGGATCAATCGGTTACTTCTAAATTTTAAAAGAGAGCTTACGAATTATGGCGTTGACCTTTTTCTGAATTCAGAAGTTGCTGAAATCTTAGTTGATAATGAACGCAAGGTAACCGGAGTTAAAATTGCTAACGGCAATTCATACTTGGCTCCTTTGATAATTACTTCGTTTAATCCCAAATTGTTAATGGAAAAGTTGGCACCTAATGTATTACGTCCGATTTTTAAACGGAGATTAATTGAAGCTGATAATACTTTTGGTTTATATACAGCGTTTTATAAGATTGACTCTGACGAAGAGCTTGAGATTGGTAATCTTGCTTATTACAATAGTAATACCAATGTTACATTAGGAGCAACAATCAATAAATATGATAATGACAATATTATTTCGGTATTTATTGCTGAAAATGAATTAGAAATCCCTAATGATATTGAAGAAAGAAGATGGCGTGCTGGACAAAGGTTAAGTTTGCTTGAACAAACGATCTATGACGTGTTTCCGTTTTTAAGAGGTAAGTTAGTATTGTTGGATTATTTAAAACCATGGTCATTTGAGCGTTTTACCAAGACAGTAAACGGTTCAGCATATGGTATTAAACAAACAACGAAATCAGTGGGGTTTCAAAATCGGGTTCCCGTTCGGGGCTTGTATCTCGTAGGCCAGGCAATTTTCCCTGGATTTTTAGGTTCATTGGTTTCCAGTTTTAAAATGGCATTAGAACTGCTCGCCCCAGATGACTTTTGGTTGAAGGTGAAGAGAAGATGAAATTAAACAGAGTTGTGGTGACCGGTTTTGGTGCTGTTTCTCCATACGGAAGTGGTGTTGAAGCATTATTCGATGGTGTATTTTCTCATCGCTCCGGGATTTCCAATCTAGGTGAACAATGGCGGGAAAGTATTGCTGATATTATGTGTGAAGTTGGCGGTTTAATCACTGCTGATTTAAATGAAAGACAGATTCCTCGAGAAATGAGGAGAAATATGGGGAGAGTTTCAATCCTTGCCTGTTTGTCGGCTAAAGAGGCTGTCCAAATGGCTGGATTGACTTCGGAACATTTTAATTCCGGTGATTATGGCGTTTCGTTTGCTTCAACAACCGGTAGCAGTAAATCAGTGATTGATTTTACCGGTCGGTTTATCCAAGAAAAGAGTCTGTCGTCGATTAAAGCCGGTCAATTTTTTCAGGTAATGTCTCATACCGCGGCTACTAATATTGCTTGTCTGTTTAATATTAAAGGAAGAGTGATCTCTCCTAACAGTGCATGTTCATCTGCTGCTCAATCGATTGGACTGGCATATGAGACAATAAAGTTTGGTCTGCAAAAAGGGATGATTTGTGGTGGTGCTGAAGAATTACATGTTTCTACAAGCGCAACCTTTGATCTGCTTCAAGCAGCATCATATCATTACAACGATCGACCGAATGAGACTCCTAGGCCTTTTGATCAAGAGCGTGATGGAACCGTTTGTGGCGAGGGTAGTGGAGCATTGGTTATTGAGAGTGAAGCAAGCGCAAAAGAACGCGGTGCCAAAATATTAGGAGAAATAATTGGTTTTTCTACCTTTGCAAGTGGAGAACATATGTCACGGGTAACGGAACGAGAAATCATCATAGGCTTAGAAAGACTTTTTCGCGAAAACAATATTTCGTTATCAGATATTGATTATATTAATGCTCATGGGACCGGGACAATACTTGGTGATATTGAGGAATCACTGGCATTGGAGGACGTTTTTACCAAAAAAGGATACAGCCCATATGTGAGTAGTTTGAAAGGTCATTTTGGTCACACTTTAGGAGCTAGTGCGGCATTGGAAAGCATTGTCTGTTTCGAGATGCTCAATCGAGAATGTTTGGTACCAACCAAGAATCTTGAGAATCCGGATGAACGATGTGGAAAGATTAACTATTTAACTGATTTTAAAAAATTGAAGATAGATTTGGTTATGAAAAACAGTTTTGCTTTTGGAGGAATTAATGCTATTTTATTACTAAGGAGGTATACTAATGGAGACTGAGATTTTTGAAAAAGTTAAGAAAGTATTTGTTGATGAGTTTGAAATTGAAGAAAATATGATTACTCAGCAATCATTGATCTTTGATGAATTAGGACTTGATAGTTTAGATAGCGTCGATCTGATTGTTGCTTTAGAAAAAGAATTTGGTTTTAAAGTTGACCGGGCTCAGGACGGACCTATAATCGCGCAGATAAAAAGTATTCAAGACATTATTAATTATGTTTCATCAAAAAAATGAGTTGCTTTTTTTAAATATTGTTAATGGTTGAAATAAAATAATAGAAAGTATTATATTTTGTATTGTGACCTCTAAATACGATTGAATTGTATTTAGAGGTTATTATATTATTAGTTTAATTGATTGCCCAGTATAATCTGGATGAGTAGTGAGATTATTTTAATTTAAAAAAGGAAAGTGAAAAAATGAATACAGTTGATACATATCGAGAGTTTGCGCAATTTTATGATCTATACACCACTAATTTTAAGATCGATTTACCTCTATATCTTCATTATTGCAATGAACATCACAACATCTTAGAAGTCGGTTGTGGCACGGGAAGGGTTCTAAACAGTCTTGCGGAGGCAGGATGTAAGGTTTTTGGCGTAGATATATCTGATGCGATGTTAGCAATAGCTGGACGAAAATTACAGGAACAGATTGGAAAGGGGACAATCCGATTAAAAAATTTCGATTTTTCGAATGGCCCTTTAGAAGAAGAATTTGATCGTGTCCTGATTACATTTTATACATTGAATTATTTAATCGATGTTGACCAATGTCAAAGATTTATTCAAAATATAAAAAAGTCATTGAGTAACAATGGATTAATACTAATTGATCTGTTTTATCCCAGATCTTTTCAAAATCCGGAGAGTAATGGAGTATGGTTTGAGAAAGATCTGGTTGTTGCTAATCAAACAATTAAGTTAAGGGATCAGCGGACTGTAATCAACAACATTGAGCGCCGCGTCCAGGAATATATTGCCCCGGATTGGGAGAAGCAGATTATTACTGAACGGAGATTTTATTCGAAGAAAGAAATTCAATTGATTTTAGAAAGATCCGGATTTAAAAATATTGAGTTTACAGATGGGTATCAAATTGATGGTTTTCATCAATTAAACAGTTTGGAGACAGTTAAATCTAGTTTTGTAGTTAAGGCAGAAAAATAAAGAATTTTTATAAATATATTTTTTAGGTTGGAATATACATTTGAATACTAGAATGATTTTTCAATACGGCATCAAATCGATGTCGTATTTTTCTTGTGATAAATTTTGGCCAAAACAGAAGAAACAAATAGTTATATTGAAATCGACCAACCAATATATATATATTGTTTAAATTATTACAGCATTGTGTTTATAAAGGGGGGATGAGTTATTTCCCGGAAACCTGAATTTTAAAATTTTCAAAGAAGGGGGGAAGCGAATTGGAAAGGTTTGATATTTTTAAAGATATCACCGAGCGTACCGGAGGAGACATCTATATTGGAGTTGTTGGTCCGGTACGGACAGGGAAGTCAACATTTATCAAGCGTTTTATGGAACAGATGGTTATCCCGAATATCGTTAATTCTTATGACCGCGAGCGTTCTCAGGATGAATTGCCGCAAAGCGGAAACGGTCGGACGATCATGACGACCGAACCAAAGTTTGTCCCCAGCGAAGCCGTTGAGGTCCAAGTGGGAGAGAATATTAAATTCAAAGTACGAATGGTTGATTGTGTAGGATATGCTGTTGAAGGCGCCATTGGTTATCAGTCTGAAGATGGTCCGCGCATGGTTTATACGCCTTGGTATGAAGAGCCGATTAGTTTTGTTGAGGCAGCGGAGATTGGGACCCAAAAAGTCATCACCGACCATTCAACTGTAGGTTTAGTGGTTACAACCGATGGCAGTATTACTGATTTCCCGCGCGAGAGCTATCTTAACGCTGAGGAACGTGTCATCAATGAACTGAAAGCAATCGGGAAACCATTTGTGGTGTTATTAAACTCCGTTAATCCTGAAGATGCATGGACAGAACAATTAGTTGCTGAGCTGCAAGCAAAATACCAGGTACCGGTGATTGCCCTGAATTGTATGCAACTCAATCCCCGTCAAGTTGAGCAAATTATTCAGCAACTGCTTTATATGTTCCCGTTACGCGAGATTAAAGTGGATTATCCCAATTGGATCGAGGAGTTGGATTTTGACCATTGGTTGCGGAGCAGGTTTGAAGAAGCGATCATCGCCGCTGTAGCTGATGTAGAGAAGGTCCGCGACATTGACCAGGTGGTAACTTCGTTAAAAACGGTCGAAGATGTCTCCGATGTGGTCTTGAAAGAGATTGATTTGGGTGAGGGATGCGCGCATATTGAAATGCTTTCGGAACGCTCCTTATTCTTTAAAGTGCTGGAGGAGATCTCCGGACTTACAGTTAATGGCGATCATCACCTGATGCGGATCATGAAAGAACTGTCGGTAGCTAAGAAAGAGTATGATAAAGTTGCCGAGGCACTATTACAGGTTCGAGAAAAAGGTTATGGAATCGTCCAGCCAATATTGGATGAGCTCACTTTAGCGGAACCAGAATTGATCCGTCATGGTAACCGTTTTGGAGTGAAACTGAAAGCAAGTGCTCCTTCAATTCACATGATCAGAGCTGAGATTATTACCGAAGTAACCCCAATTGTCGGAACCGAAAAACAAGGTGAGGAGTTTGTTAAATACCTAACCGAAGAGTTTGAGAAGGATCCGGCCCGCATCTGGGAAACTGATTTCTTTGGTAAATCAATGTTTGATTTGGTCCGTGAGGGGATTCAGTCGAAACTCACGCAAATGCCGGAGAATGCTCAGGAAAAACTTCAGGAAACATTGTCAAAGATTATTAATGATGGTACTGGAGGATTGATCTGTATAATTCTTTAAACAATCAGTGTAAAAGTTTTTCAATAATAATCAACTGTTTTAATGAATGGTCTCAAAAAAGACCATTTTTTTATTTTTGGGCTCACTTCTGAAAAAATTTTTTTGAAAAATTTAGATTTTTATAACGTGTTTAGCTGGGCTTTTGCCGGAAGTGTTGATATTTCTTGAAAAAACTTATGATTTTTTGTTTGAAAAGCAGGAGTTAAGGGAAAAATCTAGAATAAAGTTTATTATTAAAGCTTCCATGATATACCTTAGAGATTAATTAAAATTCTTTCCATTTTTTTGGAAGGAGGTGACTAGTTTAAATGACCAAAACCGAACTCATCGATAAAGTTGCCGAAAAAAGCGGTTTAACCAAGAAGGATTCTGGCAAAGCAGTTGATGCAGTTTTTGCCGCTATGACTCAAGCATTGGCTAAAGGGGATAAAGTTCAATTAGTTGGCTTTGGAAGCTTTGAAGTTCGTAAGCGTGAAGCCCGCAAAGGACGCAACCCTCAAACCGGAGCTGAAATCAAAATTGCTGCTAGAAAGGTTCCAGTATTTAAAGCTGGTAAAGCTTTAAAAGATGCTGTTGCTAAGAAGTAATAAAGATTTTTAAGAATTTATGAATGGATCCGAATGGGTCCATTCTTTTTTATGTTCTTATCAAATAGGGCATTGAATAATCTTAATCACAGGGAGGGATTATTCAATGAAAGTGATTGTAGTCCGAAGATTTGTAGCAATCTCTTTTTTGTTAGTCTTGGTATTTGGATTGGGTTTCTTTTCAGGACGGATGAGTTTACCGACAATGTCTAATGGTTTTTTACTAAGTAAAGAAATGCCGATCTTTTATGTTGAAACAAAGGGTCCGGCAGTCTGTCTGACTTTCGATATTAGTTGGGGCGAAAAGACGTTACCGTTGGTCTTAAAAGTATTAAAAGAACATCAGGTACCGGCGACTTTTTTTATCTCCAGTCCTTGGGCGGTCAGGCATCCTGAAGCTGTAAAATCGATTTATAACGATGGTCATGAAATTGCTAGCCATGGTGACCGTCATATTAATTTAAGCCAGTATTCGAAGGAAGAAATTTGGCAAAACATTGATAAAGCCCACCGGGAATTGCTAACTATTGTTGACAAAGTAGTACCTTATTTCCGCCCTCCCAATGGCGACTATGATGATTTGGTAATTCATACCGCACGGGAATTAGGTTATGAGACTATTATCTGGGCAATTGATACTCTTGACTGGAAGAACCCGGGTCCTGAATATATGGTCAACCGGATTCTGACGAAAGCGTTTCCGGGCGCAATTATTCTGTGTCACGCTAGTGATTCCAGCAAACAGATCCATCTGGCGCTTCCAAGCATGATTCAGGGATTGAGAAAGAAAGGATATAAGTTAGTATTATTATCAGAATTAATGCGGGATGGTAATCCGGCCCGCAATGATCCGCGCTAGTCAGGAGCAAATTGGAGCTCCTGATTTTTTTGATTATTGTTAAATATTTATGTTATAATTATTGGGTGCAATTTTTTTGAGTAATTTACGTTTTACCAATAGGATTAAAATTTATTTGGTGATGGGGGAAAAGATGTCAAAGCAAAAACCGAAATCTAAACAAAAGGATCAAAATGAATCTTATTCAATGAAGAAGTTTTTCAGGGATGTTATTGAAGTAGTAGTTCCGGCAGTGATCTTATTTTTAATTATTAATCAGTTCTTTTTGGAGTCTCGTTATGTACCGTCTCCTTCAATGGTGCCCACAATTCAGGTTCAAGATCGTTTTTTGTCCAATAAAACCGCCTACTGGTCTTCCGGTCCTAAACGTTACGACATTATAATTTTCAAACCACCGGCCAGTGCCGGTTCCAAAGATGATTTTGTGAAGCGGGTGATTGGGCTTTCCGGAGAGACGATTCAGATCCAAAACGGCGTTGTCTATATCAATAATCAACCGCTTGATGAGCCGTATATTTCACCGGAACGGGCACCGATTGCTGATTTTGGTCCATATATTATTCCCGATGGTGAAGTCTTTGTTATGGGGGACAATCGCAACTTCAGCCGCGATAGCCGGGAATGGGGCACTGTTCCAATCAAGAATATTAAAGGTAAAGCATGGTGGCGTTTTTGGCCGCTTGATAATATTGGAATAATCAAATAATCGCAATTTTAACAGGCAAGGAAATGAAAGATGGCTTTATTACAGGTTGAGAACTTAGAAAAATTTTATGGCGCAACGGCAATCTTAAAAGGGATTAATTTAGAGATTAATCATGGCGAGAAATGGGCTTTAGTCGGACGCAATGGTTGTGGTAAGACTACATTGATCAACATTTTAACCAAAATTGAAGATTATGATCGTGGTGAAGTAAGGTGGGCTCAAAACTGCCGGATTGGCTACTTACCGCAACAACCGGTCTTTGATAGTGAAAAATCAATCTATCATGAGTTACGTTCGGTTTTTAAGGATTTAGACCACCTGCAACAACGAATCAATAATTTGCAGGAACAGATGAATACCCCCGGGATTAGCCAGGAAGAACTTGATAGTCTGATCAATGAGTTTCACCGGTTGAACGAAGAATTTGAAACTGCCGGTGGATATCAGATCGAAGGCCGAATTCAAGGAGTATTGCGCGGGTTGGGATTTCCAACCGACCGTTGGAATGACTCGGCAGTTATTATGAGTGGTGGCGAAAAGACCAGATTGGCGCTTGCGAAATTATTGTTGCTGGAAAATGATCTTTTGATCTTGGACGAACCCACTAACTATCTTGATTTGGCAGCAGTGGAGTGGTTGGAAAACTTTTTGGCGGATTATCAAGGAGCGGTATTATTAGTATCACACGATCGCCATTTTCTCAATAAAGTAGTCCAAGGTTTTTTGGAGATCGAATTTGGCAAAGTCAAGCGTTATAAGGGTAATTATACAGCGTATCGCCAACAGAAAGAGGAACAGTTAAAGGCTCAAACCAAAGCATATCTCAAACAAGCTAAAGAGTTGGCCCGGTTGGAGAGGTTTGTGCGCGAAGCGGGAGCCGGTGAGAAGATCAAACGGAAAGCCCATAGTATTGAGAAACGGCTTGCCAAAGAAGAAAGAATCGAAAAACCAAAAATCAATGATAAAACAATGCTTCTTAAATTTGAAACTAACAGTAAAAGCTCACGCAATGTATTACAGATCGAAAATCTGGCTAAAAAGTATGATAATAAAGTAATTTTAAATAATGCCAGCTTTCAATTGGAAGCAGGCGATAAAGTAGGCCTGATTGGCCCCAATGGAGTGGGGAAGACAACCTTATTACGGATGATTTTGGGGTTTGAAAAGCCGGATCAAGGGTTATTAAGACTTGGATATGAGGTATACCCAGGGTATTTTAGTCAAATTGAGGACGAGTCTGATTTGGAGGGGACCCCCTTTTCCCAGTTGGTTAACGCATTTGACCTTGATAATACTGAAGCCCGGACTATTCTGGGACATTTTTTATTCAGTGGCGAAGATGTTTTTAAACAAGTTAAGGATCTAAGTGGTGGTGAAAGAAGACGGTTAGGCTTGATCAAATTGATGCTTTCACCGGCAAATTTTCTGATCCTGGATGAACCTACCAACCATTTGGATTTGGATTCAATCGAGGTTATTGAAGAGGCGCTTGCGGGCTATGATGGTACCATAATGGTCGTTTCACATGACCGCTATTTTTTGGAGCGGGTGGTTGACCGTTATATTGCGATAATCGACGGTGAGCTGTTCCATTTTGAATCTTATAACGATTACCATAACTATATTACTGCGCAGGAATCACCGGCAGCAAATAAACGCCAGAACGTAACGAAATCAGATGCTCAGTTACAACGGGAACAGAGTAAGGAGTTACAGCGTCAACTTCGGCGGGCACAGCGTAATTTGGCAGAAGTTGAAACCGAGATTAATAATTTAGAGCTTCGCAAGGACGAGCTCTATAACTTATTAAATGATCCACAGCTTCATGCCGATTATATAAAGAGTATGGAACTTAGTAAGGAGTTGGAAACGATCGACCAAACCTTAAATGAACTCTACCAGAAGTGGGAAGAATTGCAGAATTTGATCGCTGCGGAATTTTGAGCAACAATTTAGTCGGGTTTTAAAGATTCTCATTTAATTTGGATGTTTCACCATTAATTACTGAAAGGATCTTTTTTTAAAAAAGCGAATTAGTTTCTGAATTCTATTATTTTTTTGTTTCCGTTCCGAAAGAACAGTATTCTTTGATTTGCTGGTTATTTTTGAAAGATTAACAACATTGTTTAGGTAAGGAGCCATTGTATTGCGTAACATTAAATCAGTTGGTTTTATTGCAAAAATGGAGGTGGTATCAGTTGTTAAATGCAGGTAATCCAGAGCGTGAGACCGCCCCTTTTAAAGAGACACTCCCTTTATTGCCATTACGAGGTATGATCGTATTTCCTTATATGGTTGTGCCACTTGATGTTGGTAGAGAAAAATCAATCAGTGCTCTTGAAGAGGCAATGGTGAATGAGCGTTTAATTGTACTGGCTGCACAACGTCAAGCTAAGTTAAACGACCCAAATACCGAAGATATTTATAATATTGGAACCTTGGCTGAGATTAAACAACTGCTGAAGCTGCCGGATGGTACGATTCGTGTTTTGGTTGAAGGGATTTGTCGGGTCAATATTGTCGAGTATCTTCAGGTAGAGCCACATCACCGGGTGCGGGTTACATTTATGGTGGAGACTGAAGAAAAGGGTAATGAAACCGAAGCTTTAATGCGGACGACTCTCTTTCAATTTGAACAATATATCAAATTAGGAAAGAAAGTGCCTCCGGAAGTATTGAGTTCGGTTGCTAATATTGATGATCCCGGCAGACTGGCAGATATTATTGCTTCCCACCTTAATCTCAAAGTGGAAGAAAAACAATTAATCTTAGAGGCGGATTCAGCCCGAAAACGATTGGAAGTTCTTTGTGGTTTCTTAGTAAAAGAGATTGATATTTTAGAGATTGAACGTAAGATTCATGTTCGGGTCCGGAAACAGATGGAGAAGACCCAACGCGAATATTATCTCCGGGAACAGATGAAAGCCATTCAAAAAGAGCTAGGCGATGCTGATGAACGGGCTGCCGAAGTTGAAGAGTTAAAGGTGAGACTGGCTGAATTACAACTACCTAAAGAAGCAGACGAAAAGGTAAAGAAAGAGATTGACCGTTTAGCCAAAATGCCTCCAATGGCAGCTGAGGCAGTTGTTGTCCGCAACTATATTGATTGGGTTTTGTCCTTACCATGGAATATTGAGACTGAAGACTGTCTGGATGTCAATCTGGCAGAGGAGATCTTAAACGAGGACCATTATGGTCTTGAAAAAGTAAAGGAACGTATTTTAGAGTATTTGGCTGTTTGTCAGTTGACGAAACAGTTAAAAGGACCAATTTTGTGTTTGATTGGACCGCCGGGAGTTGGCAAGACTTCGTTGGCAAAATCAGTGGCGCGGGCCTTAAACCGGAAGTTTGTCCGTTTTTCACTCGGTGGTGTGCGTGATGAAGCAGAGATCAGAGGACACCGGCGCACTTATGTTGGTGCCATGCCTGGTAAAATTATTCAAATCCTGAAACAAGCCGGCTCGAAAAATCCGGTCATTTTACTTGATGAGATTGATAAGATGAGTATGGATTTTCGGGGTGACCCATCTTCGGCATTGTTGGAAGTATTAGATCCGGAACAGAATAATGCGTTTGGTGATCATTATCTTGAACTCACCTTTGATCTTTCAAAAGTGCTCTTTATCACAACGGCTAACACCTATCATGGGATTCCGCGTCCGTTGTTAGACCGGATGGAGGTTATTAACCTTACCGGTTATACCGAAGAAGAGAAAGTGGAGATCGCGAAGCGGCATCTATTACCCAAACAAGCTAAGGAACATGGTTTGACTGATAAAACTTTAATAATGCCAGAGCCAATTATCCGTCAAATTATTAATGGCTATACCCGCGAATCCGGGGTTCGTAATCTGGAACGGCAGTTGGCAACGGTTTGCCGTAAGTCGGCAAAAGAGATTGTCCAAAATTCGAAGAAGGTAGTTCGGCTTGGCAAGAACAATCTGCAGAAATTTTTAGGAGCGCCTAAATACCGTCATAATATGGCTGAAGAACAGGATCAAATTGGTGTAACCACTGGTTTGGCATGGACCGAGGTTGGCGGTGACATTTTAATGGTCGAAGTATCAGTAGTTAAAGGTAAAGGCCATTTGCTGCTTACCGGAAAGTTGGGCGAAGTAATGCGGGAATCTGCTCAGGCTGCATTCAGTTATATTCGCAGTCGGGCTAATGAGCTTGGGATTGAAGAAGATTTTTATGAACGTTATGACCTTCATATTCATGTTCCGGAAGGCGCGATTCCTAAGGACGGTCCTTCAGCCGGGATTACGATTGCAACCGCAATTGTATCAGCCTTAACCGGACGTCCAACCCGCAAAGATGTGGCAATGACCGGAGAGATAACCTTACGGGGAAGAGTTCTGCCAATCGGCGGTTTAAAGGAAAAGATCTTAGCAGCGCATCGTGGCGGAATTAAGAAGGTCTTGGTACCGAAGGATAATGCTAAAGATCTTGAAGAAATTCCGGCCAATATTGCTAAAAACATCAAGATTGTCCTGGTTGAGTCGATGGATGAGGTTTGGAATGAAGCCTTGGTACCGAAGATGCAGGTTGTGTCAGTGTGTTAAAAGCAAACGGGGGGTAATCCTCCGTTTTTTATTTCGGGTGGATTTTGATAAACGTTAATGACAAACCTCCGGTAGAGTAATATAATAATGCTTGGGTAGTAATTGCTGGATTTTGCAATCAGTACCCAGTTTTAAATCGTGATTATATTTTTAAGGAGATTGACCAAGTGAATGAACGTACTTTAAAAGTACTGGAATATGATAAGATCATCAGCAAAATCGAAGGTTATGCCGGATCAATGCGTGGCAAAGCGCTGGTAAGAGAGTTGCAGCCATTGACCAGTCCTACGCTGATCAAAGAAGCGTTGCGAATAACATCGGAAGCGGTAACATTGCTTAGTCTGGCCGAACGGGTACCATTGGGCGGGATCTTTGATATTACTGCTGCTGTCAAACGCGCAGCGATCAATGCGACCTTAAGTCCAACGGAGTTATTGGAAGTTGGGTCAACTGTCAGAGCGGCCCGCCTAATGAAGGAGTTTATCACCTCCCACCCTGATAATCTCGAATATTTACTTGATTGGGGACAGCGTTTGGGAAGTTATCCGTGGCTGGAACGGGAGATTGAACGGTGTTTGGGACCTGAGGGAGAAGTTTTGGATAGCGCCAGCCCCAAGTTGCACTCATTACGTTCCCAGATGAAAGTGATTCAAAACCGGGTCCGTGATAAGCTGGATTCAATTATTCATTCCAGTGAAAATGCCAAATATTTGCAAGACTTGCTGATTACGGTCCGGAATGACCGGTATGTTATCCCGGTAAAGCAGGAGTATCGTTCGTTGTTTCCGGGGATTGTCCATGATCAGTCTTCCAGTGGGGCCACTCTTTTTATTGAACCGATGGCGGTGGTTGAACTTAACAACCAATTGCGGTTGATTGAAACCCAAGAGGTTGAAGAGGTTAATCGGATTTTAGCTGATTTAACCCATAGAGTAAAAGAGATTAGTGCTGATTTAACGATTACGCTTGAGATCCTTGCCCGACTGGATCTGGCCTTTGCTAAAGCCCGTTACAGTATTGAGATTCGTGGAATCGAACCGGAGCTTGGTACTGACGGTGTTGTTGAGCTGCTCGAAGCACGGCATCCTTTGTTAACCGGGAAAGTAGTTCCGATCACAGTTACCTTAGGAAAGACATTTGATACGTTGGTTATTACTGGGCCAAATACCGGTGGTAAAACCGTAACTTTAAAGACGGTTGGTCTATTAACGTTGATGGCGCAATCAGGGATTCATATTCCGGCCTTGTTAGGGTCACGGATTAACATCTTTGAGGCAATCTATTGTGACCTTGGGGATGAACAGAGTATTGAACAGAGTCTGTCAACGTTTTCGGCGCATATGACGCAAATTGTGAAGATCATCGATGCAGTGACCGGACCGGAGTGTCTGGTACTGTTGGATGAACTTGGGGCCGGCACCGATCCTACCGAGGGCGCGGCTTTGGCAATGAGTATTTTGTCCCATTTGCACCATTTAGGTGTTCGGACGGTTGCCACCACTCATTATAGTGAATTGAAAGCCTTTGCCTATAAAACTGACGGAATTGAAAATGCTTCAGTGGAGTTTGATATTGAAACATTACGCCCGACCTATCATTTGATTATCGGATTGCCGGGGAGCAGTCAGGCATTTGAAATTGCCTCAAAGCTTGGGCTGCCGGATTTTTTGATCACCAATGCCCGCGGTTATATCTCGGCGGAAGCAGCGCAGGTTGAAGAGATGTTGAAACAGATCGAGAACGACCGGCGTAAAGCCCGTGAAGACCGACTGTTAAGTGAAGAAGCTCGGGCAAAAAGTGAATTATATAAGCAGCGTTATGAGTCAGAGATATCAAAATTCAATGCAGAGAAAGAAGAGTTACTCCGTCAGGCCAAAGCTGAAGCCCGGGAAATCTTACTGGAAGCGCGGCGTGAAAGCGAAAACCTGATGCGGCGTTTAAAAGAAGCTTCACAGGAGGAGCTTAATAGCATTATAAATGAAGCTCGTCAGGAGATTACGGAACAGATTAAGCAATTGGAGGAGAAACCCAACCAGTCCGAATCGCAACGGAAGGTTAATATGGAACAATTCAAAAATGGCAGTCGGGTGCGGGCAATTTCGCTGAATCAATTCGGAACAATTGTTGAATTGGGTAATGATACAGCCTTAGTCCAGCTGGGGATCATGAAAGTAACCCTTCCGTTAACTGATCTGGAGTTGATCGTTGACAATCAAGTTAAAAAAGTGGAACGCCTGCTGCGTAAGGTAGGGACAACCGGAATGGAGGCGGCCCAAAATATCGCAACCGAAATCAGTCTCCGCGGAATGACGGTTGATGAAGCATTATATGAACTGGATAAATATCTTGACCAAGCAATGTTAGCAGGTTTAAAGAAATTCCGGGTGATTCATGGTAAAGGGACAGGCGCGTTGCGTCAGGCAGTCCAAAAACATCTTCGGGAGCATCCGATGGTTAAGTCCGTGGCTTTTGCCGAACAGAATGAAGGTGGTTTGGGAGCAACCGTAGTTGAGCTTAGGTGACTTATTATTAACCCAAAATGACCATTCCGGCTGGAGGTAGCACTAGCGATACGGTTACCCGGCCATCGGGGTGTCTTTTGACCGGGATGGATTCAGGGGGATATTTTTCCGGATACTTCAACCGGTCGTCGCTCCAACTGCCATCATATAAGATGATTAACGAGTTGTTTGTCTGATAAAAGGGAGCGTGGATGGTGATCTCCGCGCCACGTTCGGCTTCGTTGTTGGTGTTTAAAGCAATGACCACTTCTTTATCGACAAGGATGCGTGACCAGGCAACCAACTCGTTGGCATTGGGATAGGAGAATGGTTTTCCCAAAACTGAAGTTTCACGGAAGTATTGCCGGCCGCGTCGTAGTGCTAATCCAACTTTGTTGTTTTGTTGCCTGATTTTGCAGATTGCCGCTATCCGCAGATAAGTAGGGTGTTCCGGATTGAAAAAGTGACAACCGCTGGTCTCAAAAGCGCCGAACTCACTGCCAAACATTGACTCGCGGATATAACGGTCAGCATAGAGTAATTCGCCATCCGGTTCGAATCCTTGGACTGAATAATCGTGTTGATCAACGGTACCGTCAAAAGCCTGCTCGGTTCCGTAATAAATACAGGGGATTCCTAAAGTAGTGAGTTGAACACCTACAGCATGTGCTGTTTGAAGATAACGGTACGGACTGGTGATGCCGGTAGCAAACCGGCATTTATGGCGGCCAACCCGGTCATGATCATCAAGGATCGAGACATGATAACGTCCGGTGTCGCGGTGTGAACCTAAGATATCTTTCTCGCTAAATTGCTCAAAGAATAATTTAGGATCTCCGATTCCCTTAATCATCTTTTCCAAGCGTTCAGCCGGTTCGCCAATATCGAGCGAAGCATCGATGTTGCGTCCGAAGATCTCCAAATAGTTTTTGATCATTTCACTGCCACCGCATACTTCACCTAATAAAAGAAAATTATCCTTGCCGATTGATTCCGCATATTCATGAATTGCGCCGCAAAAAATCCGGGAGACATCCCATGGCAGATGTTTGACAGTATCTATCCGGAAACCATCGCAATCAGTCAATCCAATCCAATATTGAAAGATGCGGATCATTACGTTTAAAAGTTCTTCATATTGATAATCGAAGCTTTTTAAGTTAATAAAGTCACCTTTACGAAATTGGCAGTCAGGATGGAGCGGATCCTCCCATGGCTCGGGATCCCAACGTTCAATCTTACCATGGCGTGAATACCATTCGGGATTTTGTAATTCGATCGGCCAGACACCATCTAACAAACTATTGATTGTTGCTGTAGGAAGGCCGTCTTGAGAACGCCAGGCGCCAAAGTCATACTTAGGATGATGGCGGTAAGGGAGTTTGTTATAAAATTGACCATCTTTGTAATAAAACCAATTATCGCCGGTATGGTTGTAAATAACATCAAGTAAAATATAGATGGAACGCTGATGGGCTTGTTCAATCAGTTCAATTAAATCCGCAATCGTCCCAAAGCGGGGATCGACATTAAGAAAATTTTGAATTGCGTAACCGTGATAAGAATCATTCTGATCAATTCGCTGTTGCCAGATTGGTCCGATCCAGATCGTAGTCACCCCAAGGTTTTGGAGGTAACTTAGTTTGCTGGTAATCCCTTTGATGGTACCGCCTTGAAACTCTTTTCCGGCAGTTATCCATTTCGGCCGATTGTTAGTTCTATATAATGATGGATTATTGATGTCAAACAACGGACGGTTTTTGGTTGTTTCCAATCCATCACTGAAACGATCGGGAAGTAAAAAGTATAGGACCTGATCACGCCAACTTGCAGGACTTTTAAATCCTTTGGTTCGTATATTAATATTCAATTCCGAAACCGATGTTGGATTGGAAATGTAATTGTTGCTTGGTATTTGTGCCATCGATGATCCTCCGGAAGAGTAAATTTTTTATTACTGTTATTATTGTGTGCTATCTTATTCATATTTCAAATTGGAAGCCGATAATTCCATTAATTAGATCTAACTTGTATATAATATGTTATTTTTGTAGAAATAATATTTAATAATTATCAGAGAGGTGAGTGCAGTGAAAAAGGAGACATTTGACCGGTGTGGATTTCGCTGCAGCAAGTGGAGGATAATGCAGTTTTGATTTGGTAGATTGGCAGAAAGATTTGTGAAAGTCAGGTTCAATTTTTAAAGGTATTACATCTTAAAATTAAAAAGGAGGTTGCAGATTGCAACCCCTTTTTATATTTTAGTTATGAATATTACAATGTGCTCTTGGCTCTTCACCTTCAACAAACATCTCAGAGACAACCACGCTGTCGGGACAAGCAGCTGTTGCGATTAGGCCACTTTCGGTACAGATTCGGACCATTATTCTCTTTCGTGGTTGCGGTGCAGTCTGTGGAGAAGGAGCAGGTTTTGGTTGTTGGATTATTCCCGGTAACGGTGGTTTAACATTAGTCTCCGGATCATTAATATTATCAGGCAGGTTATTTGGAGTTTGATTATTGGGTTCCTCCTCAATAATAATTCCATGCAGTTCACATTTTTCGGTCGGTTCGTTATCAGAAATAAATGATTCATAACGGACATCAGGACAGAATGGAGTTGCTAATTGACCGGTTTCACTACAAATACTAACACTGGCGATCAGTCCTTCCGGCGCTTTAAAATCGGTTATTGGTGTCCCTGCTAATGCTTTACGCATAAAGATACCCCAGATTTGAGCCGCGCGACTGCTGCTGACATAAGCGCCGTTTAATCGGACCGGGATCTTTTGGGAGTCATTGCCAATCCATACTGTAGCTACAAGTTCAGGAGTATAACCTACAAACCAGGCATTGGTATAATCACTTGATGTACCGGTTTTGCCGGCTGCCGGTCGGTTGATGGCGGCCGCTCTTCCGGTACCTCTGCTGATTACACCACGTAACATGTCAGTCATTTGGTAAGCTGTCTCTTCACGTAACGCAACTCGTTTTTGTGAATGTTCTTCAAAGAGAAGATTACCGTCAGCGTCCCTAACTTCAAGGATTGCAATTGGTTCCATCCAAATACCTTTATTGGCAAATGGAACATATGCTGCCGTTAATTCTAAGGGGGTTACGCCTTTGGTTAATCCGCCTAATCCCAGGGAAGCTAAATTCAGGTCGTTTACAGAGCCGCTGAGGACGAGACTGGTTAATCCCATCTGCTTGGCATATCTTGCAATGGTACTGGGGCCAAGTTCATCAACTAACTTGACGGCAATAGTATTTACGGATGCTTCCAATGCATGACGTAATGAAATCTTACCCCGGAATTTACGGTCATAGTTCTGCGGCGCATATCTTCCAAACTTTACTGGTTCATCATCCATTATTGATCCAGGATGGTACCGGCCACTATCAATAGCGGCAGTGTAGACAAAAGGTTTGATTGCTGAACCCGGCTGGCGGTATGCTGCGACGGCGCGGTTTAATTGAGTGTTAGCAAAGTTCCTTCCGCCAATCATTGCTTTAATATGACCGGTTTGAGGGTCAAGGGCTACCAACGCGATTTGCGGCTGCAGCACACCTTGTTTGTCGGCAGTTCCGCCGGTTAAATTAGCGACTGCTTCTTCGGCCGCTTTTTGCATTGCCGGATCTAACGTGGTATAAATTTTATAACCACCCGTATAGAGAGCCTCTTCAGTGATTCGGTTTTTAAGTTTTTGAATAACATAGCTAGTGAAATAGGCAGCCTCTTGTTGAGACTTTGTTTGAGGAATCACATCAAGAGGTTTATTTTTATAGATCTCAGCTTGCTGCTGCGAGATTGTCCCATATTTAACCATTTGGTTCAATACTACAGCACGGCGTTCTTTAGCTTTATCAGGGTTAACATATGGAGAATATCCGTGCGGGTTTTTGGGTAATCCGGCAATCAGTGCAATTTGGTGCAGGTCAAGCTCCGTAACACTCTTGCCGAAGTACATTCTTGATGCGGCCTCCACACCGTAAGCACCATGGCCAAAGTATATTTGATTTAAATAACGCTCTAGAATTTCATCTTTGGTATAATTGCGTTCGATCTTCATCGCCAGCAGAACTTCCTGAAGCTTTCGTGATAATTCTTTCTTCTGGGTTAGCAGTACATTTCGGGCTAATTGCTGGGTGATAGTACTGCCACCCTGAAGCAAAGCTCCGCCTTTAATATCAATCCAGATTGCTCTGGCGATCGCAATCAGGTCAATTCCGGAATGTTCATAAAAACGGGCGTCCTCGACATTGATGATTGCTTTTTTCATATAATCAGGCATTTGATGAAGCGGAATTTCCAGGCGGTTCTCTATAAAAATCCGGGAATACTCTCTTTTATTAATATCATAGAAGATGGTGGTTCTTTTGGGCGGAGGCAGGATTTCAACACCGGGACCACCGATGTGAATCATTAAAATGACAAAGAAACCAACAATAATTCCGACTAAAACAGTTAGTGTTATTGTCCAGGCGCTGATCCGACTGGTTCGAGCAGTGGAACGCGTTTGTTTTTTCGAGCGCATCAGTATTATTTCCTCCAAGAGTCTGATTATTGAAATAGATAATAATAAATAATACAAGATTAAACCAAAATTACCTGTTAATAATTATAGCATAAAGCAAAATTTTACTAAAAGGTAAGATTTGACTTTAATAGTTTTGTTTTAGCCACATATTATTGTAGTAGTCAATTTGCGATGTTAAATCTGATTTTTTTGGAAATAATTTAATAGTAGGGGAAATAGAATGCGCTTTAAATTAACGCGACGGTTAAACCCGATTCAAATCCCGCCCTATAAAAGACGACTGTTTTCAACAGTAATTACCGTGATCGTCTTTATATTAGTCTCAATTAGCAGTTTTTATCTGCTGGACTTCAAATTGCAGCCAGCTTTAAGTACCATTGCCGAATTCAAGGTCCGCCAGGTTGCTTTACAGGTAATCAATGATGCTGTCAGGCTAAAAGTTATTCCCAATATTAATTATCAAAGTTTGGTTGATATCAGTTTTGACAATGATGGTAAAGTATCCTTTATTCATCCCAATACTGGAGCAATCAATCAAATTGCGGTCCAGGCAACCCAAGTGATTCAGGAAGAATTACATAATTTACCGAAACAGAAGGTGTCCATTCCTTTAGGAGAAGCGTTGGGTATAAAACTGTTTGCTAATTTAGGGCCATATGTACCTGTAAAAATACAGCCGATCGGTTTTGTTGAAAATCGAATTGAAGACAGTTTTCAGGCTGCCGGTATCAATCAGGTACGGCACCAGATCTTTTTAACGATTAACGCCAATCTTAAAGTGGTGGTCCCGCTGGTAAGAAACGATATTGATATTACTGCCAAAGTTCCGTTGGTTGAGGCTGTAATAATGGGAGAAGTTCCTAGGATTTATAGTGGGAGTGGTGGTTTGATTATTCCAGGCGATCCTAATTTATTGCAAGGTAAATGAAGAGGATATTCCTGGATGATGTGGAACTTTACCTAAGATAAAATTTGCTATTGAAAAATTTGTTGCTGGAGGTCTGATGATGAATATAGGCTGGGAGAAAGTTCGATCCGAGGTTACACAGTTATTAGTTGATTTGATTCGAATCAATACGACCAATCCCCCGGGAAATGAATATGAAGCAGCGTTATATCTTCAGGAATTTTGTAACCGGCAAGGGATTGAGGCAACTATTTATGCATCAGCTTCAAAGCGCGGTAATTTAGTTGCTACTGTTAGGGGTAATGGAACGGGCAGACCACTGATCCTTTTATCACATTTGGATGTTGTAGCCGCAAATGCTGCTCAATGGACCCACCAACCATTTGCCGGCGAAATCAGTGACGGTTATGTTTGGGGGCGCGGCGCGCTTGATATGAAGGGGATGCTTGCCATGGAACTGATGGCCTTGGTGTTATATAAACAAAGCGGGTTGACTCCAAATCGTGATCTGATTCTGGTCGCTGCTGCTGATGAAGAGGCCGGTGGCGACTTTGGCATGGATTGGCTGATGAAACAGCAGATCCCGGGAATTGAAGCTGCCGAATACGTGATCAACGAAGGTGGTGAAGGGATGATTCGCAATGGGATTCCGGTTTATACCTGTCAAAATGGTGAGAAAGGTGTTTTATGGGTGAAACTGACTGTTCAGGGTACACCCGGACATGCTTCAATGCCGACCAAAGATAATGCAATAACACGCTTGGCGAACATTTTAACCAGGTTAGGGCGTCATAAGCAACCGATGGTCCTGACGGAGACAACCAGGCAGTATCTGTTCAAATTGGCTAAAACGCGGGGGTTAAGACTGCCGGAGGAGTCGGGGTCACTTGATTTCAGCCTGCAGATGTTTGCCAAACGCCATTTTAAAGGGGAACGTTCAGTGGAAGCGATGTTCTATAATACTGTTACTCCGACAATAATCAAAGCGGGTGAGAAGACAAACGTCTTGCCGGAATGTTGCGAAGTAACGCTGGATTGCCGGCTGTTGCCCGGTGAAACTCCGGAACAGTTTTTAGAGAAGCTTCAAAATTATATCAATACTCCTGATGTCAAGTTTGAGATAATTCATGCCGCTGCTCCTACCGAATCACCGGTTAACACGGAACTCTTCAGAATAATGGAGGAGACTGTCAGGGAGGAAGATCCGCGGGCAGTCTTAGTTCCGTATTTATCACCAGGGGGAACCGATTCGCGCTATTTCCGGCAGAAGGGAGTTACGGCCTATGGCTTTGTCCCGATTTTGATAACTGAAGAAGATTTGCAACGGATGCATGGAATTGATGAACGGATCTCAATTGATAACCTGGAACGAGGAACAAAGATTCTTTATAATGTAATTAAAAAACTAAGTAATAGTTAACTAAGCAATAATTCTTAGTTAATTTAAATTTCCACTAACAGGCAGAGCTAAATTTTGATTATTGAAGGCGATTTAGAATTATAAGTATAATTATATATTGAGCATTATTTTAATTTAATTTTGTTAGTATAACGAGGTAACCGTAATGAAACAAAGATCTTTATTGATGCTGATAATGATTTTGCTCCCAATCCTCTGTTGGGGCGAGATAACCGCGCAGGCGAAACCGCCTTATCTAACAGTGGACAAGCTGGGTAAATGGGGTTTTGTAAATCGTGACGGCAAGTTAGTTATTGATTTTAAATATCATAATGTGGTTGTTTTTTCGGAAGGACTGGCAGCTGTCCAGGAGAAAAAAGGCGGTCTATGGGGATTTATTGATCAGAATGGGAAGTATGTGATAAAGCCGCAATTTGTCGATGCTTATAAATTTTCCGAAGGGTTGGCGGCAGTCTTACTGCCGGATCAAGCCCGTTATGCTTTCATTAATAAACAGGGAAAGATTGTTATCAGACCGCAATTACTGAAACCGACCATCTTTTCGGAAGGATTGGCTATCGTTGAAATTAATCACAAGTATGGTTACATCAATCGACAAGGTAAGATTGTGATCCGTCCCCAATTTGATGATGGCGGACCGTTTCGTAATGGACTGGCTCCGGTCAAAATTAATGGGAAATGGGGCTATATCAACAAAACGGGTCAAATATCGGTCAAGCCACAGTTTGATAACTATATCGATTTCTCTGAAGGATATTCAATAATTAAGACCGGTGATACTGTAAGCTATATTGATCAATCATTTAAACCGATCATTCAGGGGCGGTTCGATGATGCCCGGAAATTCTCCGATGGTCTGGCTGCGGTGAAGATCAGGGGGAAATGGGGTTATATTGATCAGGATGGGACATTGAAGATCCCTGCCTATTATGATGATACGATGTATTTTTCCGATGGGCTTGCTCCGGTGATGATGCTGAGTAATGTGGTCTACGAGGAAGAGTGATCAAAAAAGCGGTTGAAACTATTAGTCCCAACCGCTTAAATATTTAATTCCCAAACTCAACTCCTACATTTCGTGCCACTTGAACCAATTCGCCATAAGGGTCAACGGTTTTGATCTTGCCAACAGCTTGTTCAATCGGGACTGCTTTGATTTCTGCTCCTTGCAGGCTGACCATCATTCCGTATTCGCCTTTAGCAATCAAGTCAACTGCTGCAACACCATACCTGGTTGATAGAATCCGGTCAAATGCGGATGGTTGCCCGCCGCGCTGTAGGTGTCCCAAAACAGTCACGCGGGACTCCATCCCAGTGGCTGCTTCTAATTGTTCGGCTACTTGCTGCCCGATACCGCCTAAGCGAATCGGATCGGGACTATCGGCAATTACTTTTTGAACATGCATGGAGCCGCCTTCCGGTTTAGCGCCCTCAGCAACAACGACAATACTGAAATGTTTCCCAGCTTTTTTGCGGCTGATGATCTTTTGGGCAACTTTATCAATTTGGTAGGGAATCTCAGGAATCAAGATTACATCAGCGCCTCCAGCGATCCCGGAGTACAATGCAATCCAACCAGCATAGCGTCCCATGACTTCCAGCAGCATAATACGATGGTGGGATTCGGCGGTTGTATGTAACTTGTCGAGTGCATCAGTAGCCGTATTGACTGCAGTCATAAAACCAAAGGTAGTGTCAGTAACGTCCAGATCATTATCGATTGTTTTCGGAACCCCTACGACCTGCAAGCCTTTCTTTGCAAAATCACGGCCGCTGCTTAAGGTACCGTCACCACCGATAATTACCAAGGCTTCAATTCCTAACGCTTTAACATTTTCAATTGCTTGATCCGACAGATCCCGATATTGAATTTCGCCATTAACATTAACTTTATAATGAAAAGGATTGTCACGATTGGATGATCCCAGGATGGTGCCGCCACGACTGATGATCCCGGATACAGCATTGAGATCGAGTGGCAGATAGTCGTTTTCAACCAGACCGCGGTACCCATCGCGAAAACCGATCACTTCGTAGTTGTATTTGGTGATTGCTGTTTTTACTACTGCCCTGATTACCTGGTTCAGTCCGGGACAGTCACCGCCACCGGTTAGAACTCCGATTTTTTTCGACAATCAAAAAACCCCCTTTTTTTCCGGATAGTCTTAATTACTAAAAAGATCTTGTGTTCATGCAAGAAAACCATTTACTTTGACTCAATTAGACCATATACTATATTAGGTAGTTACTTACTAATATTATCGCTTGTTAATCAAAAACCCTTTATGTAAGATCTAAATATTAAGGCTTGAATTTTCTTGAGAACTAAGTGTTTTGATTAAATTTTAAAAATTTATTAAAATACTGTATTCATGAAATGGCTGGCAGGATTTATTGAGTAATGGTCGAAAACGAGAAGAGGCAATTTTGTTTTAATATTTGAAAAATGGTTTTAAGGAGCGGCACTTAAATGAAGTTATCTCAACGAGCATTAGGGATTCATCCATCTCCAACATTAGCAATTGATGCAAAAGCAAAACAGATGATTCAAGAGGGGATGGATGTTATTGGATTTGGAGCCGGAGAGCCCGATTTTGATACTCCCGAGGGTATCACGCAGGAGGCGATTAATTCACTCCGCCGGGGTGAAACCAAATATACACCAGCCTCTGGAACATTACAGCTTAAAGAGGCAGTCTGCTACAAAATGGAACGGGATCATGGATTGAAGTATAATCCCAATGAAGTTGTCATTTGCTGTGGAGCGAAACATGCATTATACAATCTGTTTCAGGTAATCTGTGATCCGGGTGATGAAGTGATTATTCCCGCTCCTTATTGGGTTAGCTACTCTGAGCAGGTGGTCCTTGCCGGAGCAAAACCGGTCTTTATTCAGACAACTGAGGCGGCTGGTTTTAGGATGACAGCGGCTCAATTTGAAGCAGCAATTACTCCCCGGACAGTGGCGTTAGTGTTAAACAGTCCTTCAAATCCAACCGGAGCAGTCTATTCCAAAGCTGAACTGGAAGCGATTGCGAAAGTAGCGGTAACACATAAAATTTTGGTGATTTCGGATGAGATTTATGAACAATTGATCTATGAGAACACTCACCATAGTATTGCAGCTTTAAATCCGGAGATCAAAGCACAAACAATTATTATCAATGGAGTGGCAAAGACATTTGCGATGACCGGTTGGCGAATCGGTTATGCGGTTGGAGACGCTAAAATAATCAAAGCAATTGGTGATTTACAGAGTCACAGTACCTCAAATCCGGTAACCTTCTGTCAATCGCCCAGTGCCCTAGCACTCAGACAGCCTCCGGTAAACGAGATTAACCAAATGGTACAGGAGTTCAAAAAACGCCGCGATTACATGGTTAATGTTATCAATCAAATTCCGGGAATCAGTTGTCGCAAACCCGAAGGTGCCTTTTATGTATTTGCCAACATCAGCGGGTTGATCGGAAAAGATTTAGCCGGGAAGATTATCAATAATGGTGATGATTTTGCTGAGGTCTTACTGGAAAAAGCGAACGTAGCAGTTGTACCCGGTACAGGCTTTGGCGCCCCTGGGTATATCAGATTGTCTTACGCAACCTCAATGGAGAAGATTGAAAAAGGATTGGAACGGATCAAGCGGTTTGTTGAAAGTGAATTGAAGTAAATAAGTGATGATTTGATTATTTTAAACTCTTAAGCTGTTGCAAAATAGATTGATTTTGCAACAGCTTTTTTAATCAGCTCATACTAATTTCTATAAAATATTGTCCTTTCTGTTTTGTGGCTTGAAACTCTAGTGGCGATTTTCTTGAGGAGAAAAAAGAGATTTACTTCCTATTTCCAATCAAAATACCACTCTTTATCCCCAAACTTTTCATTGGCTAAATGTTTTATAATACCATTGAGGGCGTCGGGGATATTTTTGATATCGATTGCTTTGACTTCTTTGATCCGGATTAAACCGCACAGCTGTTCCGGGATCACTTGGACTTCGACAGCTAAATTAATGGTCCCCTCAAGTCCGATTTTAACGATACCTTTGTACTTTCCTTGAATCACCAATTCCATTTCGAATTGACCCGGATGGTTGAGTTGGGTCAGGTTATTTAAATGACTAAGACTGATTGCTGTCGACTTGTTTTCGGCAGTCAATGGAAGGTTACTGGCGATTACCACCTTTAATAGTTCAACCCAGTTGGTCTCATTTAAAATTGTATTTGTTGCGGGGGCATCAGCACCCCAACTTTCGCGGCCGACTAATTTATTATTCAGCATGTTGTTGATTATCGGTTGAATTAACCGTAGTTTTCCTTTGAGTTTTAACGATTTAATCTTAATAATCCTGATTCCAACCTTTTGGTCCTGCGGAGCAATTAAACCAACACCAACAATTGTAGCTTCGCCCACTGGGGTAATCTGAAAAAGTTTTTTAGCAGTTGACTCGGTTTTAAAGGCAATATCAGCAGTGAATGTCCCGCTTTGCCAGTCCATCTTAAAGCTGTTTAAATTGGTGAGCGTGATTGTATAACCGTTATTATCGGTGAATTCCATCGGGATAAACTTTGAATTTAAAGTGTGTTCCAGGAGTTGTGTAACGGTATCGCAGGTTAGCGGAGCATAAGCAGGCGTATCAGTTGTTGCAGCATAAGTGATATTCGCAATGGCATTAAAAACAACAATTACCAAAAGCAATGTTTTAGTGGATCTAAAAATTGTGGCGGGAGTTGCTAATTGTTTCATAATGTACCATCCTTAATTTAAATTAAGTTATATTTTACGTGATTTTGGCCTAAAAATCAATTTGGGAATAGCTTGTAGTAATAATATAAAGACAGGTCTTGGGAGGTAGATGTATTGAAAGATAATGGTACTGAAAGGCGGCTAGATTAACTTAATATCCTTAAAGTCTGTTTAATCTTACTGGTAAAATTCATCATGTTGGTCAAGCATATGGTGGAAGACTTGATAAATTGTTACTTGTGGAGCTTCGGTAAATTTATCAGTAAGTGTAATATCAATTGTAGTGACCTGTTTGTGAGTTATAGTCTTAGAAGGATCCCCCTGGTAAAGAAGGTAATTAGATAGATAAAGTTTAATTTTCAGATTTAACAGGATTTTAATAACTGATGTGGAATACAATTTTAGTATTTTTTGAAATACAACATTTGTCTTAAATTTTATTCAAAAGGAGAGAAGTTGAGATGATTGAATTACTGAAGAGACGAGCCGAATTTTATGAATTTCCTGATGACCGGGGCTATTTTGGAGAATATGGCGGGAGTTTTATCCCGGAACAGTTACAAAAAATCATGGACGAGATCACCGTTGAATACTTAAAGATTCGCGAAGATGAATCTTATATTAAAGAACTCGCGGAACTGTATCAATATTTTGTAGGACGTCCCAGTCCGGTATATTATGCGAAAAACCTCTCTAAAAAGTTGGGCGGAGCGCAGATCTATTTAAAACGTGAGGATCTAAACCATACCGGTGCTCACAAGATTAACCATACTTTGGGTGAGGCGTTGCTTGCCAAGAAGATGGGGAAGAAGAAACTGATTGCCGAGACTGGTGCCGGACAGCACGGAGTTGCCTTAGCGACTGCTGCGGCCTTGGTTGGTCTTGAATGTGATATTTACATGGGTGAAGTTGATATTGCCAAAGAACATCCGAATGTAGTGCGGATGGAGATCCTTGGTGCCCGGGTTGTACCAGTGTCATTTGGATTAAAAACCCTTAAAGAAGCGGTGGATGCTGCTTTTGAAGCCTATCTTAAAGATCCGGTAACCCAATTTTATGCGATTGGTTCAGTGGTAGGCCCTCATCCGTTCCCGATGATGGTACGGGACTTCCAATCGATTGTCGGAATTGAAGCTAAAGAACAATTTGCAGCTTTGAATGATGGCAAACTCCCCGATAATCTGGTTGCCTGTGTCGGTGGCGGTTCCAATGCAATGGGTTTATTCTCGGCCTTCTTGAAGGATGAGTCGGTGAAGATTTATGGGGTTGAACCATCGGGCCGGGGCTTTAAAGATGGGGATCATGCGGCAACGCTTTCTAAAGGAACTCCTGGAATTCTCCATGGCTTTAAATCGTATTTGCTTCAGGATGAAAAAGGTGAACCATTACCGGTATATTCAGTGGCCAGTGGCTTAGATTATCCGGGTGTAGGTCCGCAGCACAGTTACTTGAAAGACAGTAAGCGGGTAAATTATGTGACAATCAGCGATCAGGAAGCAATTGCCGCATTCTTTGAGCTTTCACGTACTGAAGGAATCATTCCGGCAATCGAGTCGTCACATGCTGTTGCGCAGGCGATCAAGTTAGCACCGCAACTTCCGGTGACCGAGACAATCCTGGTCAACCTTTCCGGACGGGGCGATAAAGATATTGACTTTGTGGTTAAACATTACGGAAAACAATATGGTTTAAATTATTAATATTAAGTCAAATATAATGACAAATTAACAAGAGAGTTGTTTCCTGTGTGTGATCTGCTTCCTTACTAAGCAACAAGTCTTGTTTAGTTCACTTGTCTACTTGGAAGGGAGTAGATCGGTGTCAGGAGGACAGCTCTTTTCTATTTATTAGAATAGAGCCCGATTGGAGATTGGCAAATAAACCAATTCAGGTGGTGTTGATTAATTATGAAACTGAAAATAAAGCTCCTTTTTTTGCTTACTGTTTTAATTTTGGCAGTTAATGCGAATGCAAATGAGAAGAATCAGTTTCAAGCCGCAATCTTTGATGAAGGCAATATTACTACTGATAGTACATATGAGTTGTGTACTTCGTTTACACCGGACGGGAAGCGGGTCTATTTTTGTAAGACCAAACGTTATGAAAGCTCACCTTTTACGATCTATTATGCTGATTTACTGGAAGATGGGAAGTGGAGTGAACCAAAGTTAGTCCCGTTCTCCGGCCGTTATTCGGATGTCGATCCTTTTGTAGCGCCTGATGGCAGTAAACTCTATTTTGTCTCACAACGGCCTGATACGGTTGATAATGACATTCCAAAACATGACTTTGACATTTGGGTGGTTGACCTGTTGGAAGATGGTTGGGGAGAACCGCAAAAGCTTGGTCAGATTATTAATAATAAAAGCAATCAATTTTACCCAACTGTAAGCCGCAGCGGGACATTATATTTTTCCAGTATGAATGAAGGGACATTCGGAGTTCATGATATTTACTGTTCCTACCTGATCAACGGTGAATATACTGAACCGGTAAACTTAGGTGCGAAGATCAATACCAGCGATAATGATTATGAGCCGTTTATTGATCCTGACGAACGTTACTTAATATTCTGTCGGAATGATGATCTCTATATTAGTTTCAATGATAATGGAGTTTGGACAGAAGCCCGAAGTCTGGGGCCCAAAGTCAATACGGTTGTCAAAGAGGGTAAACCCTATGTAAGCACGGATGGTAAGTACCTCTATTTTACCAGTACCATTAACGGCCGTGGTGATATTTTTAGAATCTTAATGAGTGAATTGGGAATCGAAGCAGAGCTTTCAAGGCTCAATAGCCGGTCGTCAGCAGATCAATAAACTTGATTGCAGCGTGGGATGGCGGGACATTCTTCATCGTTACCACTCCTAACTTGCGGGGCGGCATTTTTGGTTCGACTTTGACCTGAAATAACTCATCGCTGGCGATTGCAATTTGAGCGCTTTCTTTTAGAACATGAGCAATACCGAGGCCAATTCGTGCAAATTCGACCAATAAATCAACACTTTCCAACTCAATCTCGGGTTTAATCTGGAGTTGGTGGAATTGAAAAAATTCATCAAGGTTACGCCTGGTGGTACTGGTCTTTTCTAAGAGTAATAATGGTTGATTTGCTAATTCACTCAGACTAAGCTGTTTTGTTTGCAAGTGTTTGTATTTATTGCCTGCAACCCAGATGTCTTCAACATTTTTAACTTCGGTAATCTCAAATAAGTTTGATGCAATTGGCAAGGTTACAACGCCAAAATCAATTGAGCCTTGTTGTAACAGTTGGAGAATCTGGCCCGAGGTGCGGTTTGAAAATTGAATCTTGATTTTGGGATATTGTTTGTTAAACGACTCCAATGTTGGCAGGAGAAAGTAGCGGCAAACGGTATCACTGGCTCCAATCCGGATCTCTCCGTTTTGGAGTCCTTTAGTTTCCAGAACTTTTTGTTCGGCTGTTTTAATGAAATTATAGGCCTGCTCGATATGAGTAAAGAGCAGTTCGCCTTCGGGGGTTAACTTGAGCTGGCGAGTCTTGCGATGGAACAACCGTACCCCTAATTTGGTCTCGAGATTTTTGATGGCTTGGCTAATGGCTGATTGGGTAATGAAGAGTTGTTCGGCTGCCTCGGAGAAGTTACCTAGCTTAGCGGCGTGGTAAAAGATTTTATAAAGTTCAAAGTTGATATCCATACTAATTTCCCAGAATTAATATTAATAATACTAATATATAGTATTATATTTATTAATTTTACTTATTTATTATATCATATTATAATCAAACTAGCTAATCAATGTTATGAAGGAGTGAAGCCTGTGAGTACAGGGGTAAGAAGAGTATTTGTCGAGAAACGTCCGGGATTTGATGTTGAAGCCCAAAGTTTATTGCAAGATCTCAAACGCAATTTGGGAATTGAGGGTTTAACCAAGATCCGGATTATTAATCGTTATGATATTGAAGGGATCACCGATGCAGAGTATCAACAGGCTCGGGAGACGATCTTTGCTGAACCGCCGGTTGATCTTGTCTTTGATGAACAACTTGTTCTCGAGGCTGATTGGTTACTGGCAATGGAGTATCTGCCTGGGCAGTACGATCAACGGGCTGATTCGGCAGCACAGTGTATTCAGATCTTATCGCAACGGGAACGTCCCGAGATCAAAGTTGCCAAGTTGATTGCCTTATTTGGCAGCATTTCAGCCGAAGAATATCAAAAGATTAAAGAATACTGTCTTAACCCGTTGGAATCACAGGAAGCTTCATTAAATAAACCTGATACTTTACAGAGTAGAGTCGATCTCCCTGAAGATGTTCCTTCGATTACCGGGTTTATTAACCTCTCTTCTGAAGGATTAGAACAACTGAGGGAAGAGATGCGACTGGCAATGTCCCATGAAGATTTACTTTTCTGCCAAGAGTATTTCAAAGATGTTGAGCACCGTGATCCAACCGTCACCGAGATCAGGGTTCTCGATACTTACTGGTCAGATCATTGCCGTCATACAACGTTTTTGACGAAGATCGTTTCGGTAAAAATCAACGATGGTCCTTATGTGGAAGCGATCAATGAAGCCTATCAGGAATATTTGCGCTCGCGTGCTTATCTCTATGGCGAGGAATCACGTGATGTTACTTTAATGAATTTAGCAACGATCGCCATGAAAGAATTCCGGAAACGCGGTCTTTTGGATGATTTGGAAGAGTCGGATGAGATTAATGCTTGCAGTATTACGGTTAATATTGAAGTTGATGGCAAGCCTGAAGAATGGCTGGTAATGTTTAAGAATGAGACCCATAACCATCCAACTGAAATTGAACCGTTTGGCGGAGCGGCTACTTGTTTAGGCGGGGCAATTCGAGATCCGCTCTCGGGACGCTCTTATGTCTATCATGCAATGCGGGTTACCGGTAGTGGCGATCCGCGTACTAAGGTTAAAGATACCATTCCGGGTAAGTTGCCGCAACGGAAGATTACAACCGGCGCTGCTGCCGGATTTAGTTCCTATGGTAATCAGATTGGACTGGCAACGGGACAAGTTGCCGAGGTCTATGATCAAGATTATGTGGCGAAACGACTGGAGATTGGCGCGGTAATTGGAGCGGCGCCAAGTGCCAATGTTGTCCGTGAAAGACCAAAACCCGGTGATGTTATTATTCTCCTGGGAGGGCGGACCGGACGTGACGGTTGTGGTGGCGCTACCGGGTCTTCGAAGGAGCATAATGAAGAGTCGTTACAAACTTGTGGTGCTGAGGTCCAAAAGGGTAATCCGCCAACTGAACGGAAGATTCAACGGTTATTCCGCAATCCGGTTGTCAGCCGGATGATCAAAAAATGTAACGATTTTGGTGCCGGTGGTGTTTCGGTAGCAATCGGTGAACTGGCAGACGGACTGGAGATCAATCTTGATCGGGTGCCAAAGAAATATGAAGGGTTAGACGGGACGGAGTTGGCAATCTCTGAATCCCAGGAACGGATGGCAGTATTGGTTGACCCTAAGGATGTAGCTGCTTTCTGTGCAGCGGCGCTTGAGGAAAATCTGGAGACCACTGAGGTAGCAGTGGTTACGGCTGATAATCGTCTGAAGATGATCTGGCGCGGGAAGGCCATTGTTGATATTAGCCGCGATTTCTTAAATACCAATGGCGCGCAGCAAACAACCGAAGTTGTTGTAACCGCTCCTGAGCAAGCAGATAATTTCTTTGTTCGTTCGGCAGCACGGTATGCAGCTTATGGCAGTTTAAAGGAAGCTTGGTTGGCCAATTTGGCTGACTTAAACAGCTGCAGCCAAAAGGGATTGGTGGAACGGTTTGACAGCACCATCGGAGCCGGGACTGTATTGATGCCGTTTGGTGGTCAATATCAACTAACACCGACTGAGAGTATGGCAGCCAAACTGCCGGTACTTGAAGGAGATACTACTGCCGGTACGTTAATGTCGTTTGGATTTAATCCCGAACTGTCAAAGTGGAGCCCATTTCACGGCGCTCTTTATGCGGTGATTGAATCAGTAGCTAAAATTGTAGCGACCGGAGGAAACTACCGCCGGATCCGGTTAACATTACAAGAATATTTCGAACGGCTGGGTAAAAACCCAACTGCCTGGGGAAAACCATTTGCAGCATTGTTAGGTGCTTATTTGGCACAGCATAAATTAGGGATCCCGGCAATTGGCGGAAAGGATAGCATGTCCGGGACTTTCAAAGATATGAATGTACCTCCGACACTGGTCTCTTTTGCCTTGGATGTTGCTGATATGTCCAAAGCTATCTCTCCGGAGTTTAAAGCGGTTGGCAGTCAGGTGGTCTACATTCCCTTGCCGCGTAACGCTAACGAGATACCTGATTTTGAAGTGTTAGATCGTAATTACAATAAGATTTATGAATTGATTCAGAAGAGTCAGGTTCTGGCAGCACATTCAATCAGGAATGGTGGCATTGCCGAGGCGATCTCAAAGATGGCCTTTGGAAACCTAATCGGTTTTAAATTTAATGCCACAATCTCTCAAGCTGATCTGTTCCGTGCTGATTATGGTTCGATCATTTTGGAACTGGCAGCTGGTGTTGATCTAAACGCAGTCTTAGCCGGAATTCAGTATCAGTTGTTGGGAACTACTCAGTCAACCAGGGTGATCGCAGTTAATGGCATTGAGATTGATTTAAATGAAGCATTAACCGTTTGGCAAAGTCCGCTGGAAAAAGTATTTCCAACCCAGACAGCGGTAATAACGGAGCAAATCCCGGCTGTTTCCTATAATTTGCGCAGCAGTGCTAAGCCGCGAGTGAACTATGCGAAACCACGGGTGTTTATCCCGGTCTTCCCGGGGACTAACTGTGAATATGATACGCAACGGGTGTTTGAAAAAGCGGGAGCCGTAGTTGATACTTTTGTTTTCAAAAACTTAACTGCCGCTGATATTGACCAGAGTATTACGATGTTAGAAACAAAGATCAATCAAGCTCAGATTGTAATGTTGCCCGGAGGTTTCAGCGCCGGTGATGAACCCGATGGTTCCGGTAAGTTTATTGCAACCGCATTTCGCAATCCCCGGGTCAAGGAAGCAGTAACGCGGTTGTTACAGGGACGTGATGGTCTAATGCTCGGTATTTGTAATGGGTTCCAAGCGCTGATCAAATTAGGATTAGTGCCGTATGGCGAGATCGTTGACTTGAAACCGGATGCGCCAACCTTAACTTACAATACAATTGGCCGCCACGTGTCCTGCCTGGTCAAGACCAAAGTCGTATCAACACTCTCACCGTGGTTACGCAAGGTGGAGTTGGGCGAGGTGCATACCGTAGCTGTTTCACATGGTGAAGGCAGATTCGTTGCTGATGCAGCGCACTTGGAAAGCTTAATCCGAAACGGTCAGATTGCCACTCAATATGTAGATGATGACGGTAATCCCAGTTATGACATCCGTTTCAATCCGAATGGTTCAGTAGCAGCAATCGAAGGGATCACCAGTCCCGATGGCAGGGTTTTTGGTAAGATGGGACACTCGGAACGAATTGGAACTAACCTTTACCGCAATGTACCAGGCGCGAAGGACCAGAAGATCTTTGAGTCAGGCGTAGAGTATTTTAAATAATTAAGTAACAGGACACTTGTTTTGATTAAGCAAGTGTTCTTTTTTTATTGACCATTATTGTAAAAATTATGTATAATTAAAAGGAAACATTTGGGTGGATTGAGGTTGAGGTTATGAAGGAATATACTTTTTCAGAAGAATTTATCACTGCTTTTGAAAAAAAGATGCGGAAGAACATGCTAATGTATCCAGCAATTATTTTCCTGATTTTAATACTGGTTATTAGTATTATTATGATATTAAATAATGACAGTTTAGATTGGATTTATTTATTGGTTTTAATACCAGCGGAAATCCTTTTCTTTGGATTAATAATTGCTTTAGTCTATTTTATATACATAAAGGTAATTAAATTTGATAAGATTCATTCACCACAGTATCGAAAGTATAAGGTTAGTTTATACGATGACCATTTAGAGACAACTTCATTTTCAATTTTACCTGGTTATACTTTGAATCTCAACGATATTAAGGATATTAAAGATACAAGACAATACCTGGTCATAACTTCTAAAAATTCCCGAAAGAAATACTTTATTTTAAAAGGGATGGAGAATTTTGAAGAATTATATCAGATATTGAAACAATATCAGGAGAGAAATTAATCACGTATTAAGGGGTCAAGATGAAAGAAACTATAGTTGGTGCAAGAATGTGTGCCCGGTTGATCGATGGATTTATGTTTAACTGTTTAAGGGCATTAGGAATAGTAGGTAATATGTTTTATAATAGCTTTTATTGGTTTATTTGGATTGATATAGTTTCAGTATTATATTTAATATATAGCATCTATTTTCATTATAAAGACGGGCAGACAATCGGTAAAAAGTGTATGGGTATCGTTGTTAAAGGGACAGATTCGGAAAAATTACGATTATGGCAAGTGATCTGTCGTGAAACAATTATTTGGATGATTATTTATTTTGTCCAAATTGTAAAAATATTAAATTATTTGCAATTTAATATGGCTCCAGTGCTGTTAAATAATATTCAGGTAATAACTCTTTTCTTAATAATGATGACATTAATAACGATGCTGCTTAACCAACAAAAACGCGCTTTTTATGATTTACTTGCCAAGACAGTTGTGGTCTTAAAGTAAATGACTAACTGTTAATCGGACTATTGATTCTGGTGAAAGACTATTCGAGTTTAATTAACAAACTTAATTAATAGAAACAAACTTTAAACGGGACAAAGCTTCTTTTCTGCATTATAATCCATCTCTAGACTAGTTGAGATTTGATTCTAGTTTAAGATGGATTTTATTTTCGATGAATTAATAAACATAAAATATATTCATATTGATACATTAAGGAGAAAAATCATTGCGAGTTATGAATTTGATGTATGCCAATAAGAAGAAGGTCAGAGGAGCTAAACGAAAAGCTAATCAAATGGTCCGAAATATTAATGAGTTAATAAATCAATTCCCGGAAGTTGATCTGGAAGATGGTTATTGGCATATGCACTTACCAGTAGCCCAAACCTTGATTGATTCTACTAAAACTCCAATGTATATTCGCAAATTGTGTGTTCAGACTATCATCAATGGAGTTAAGAGATTAATTGATATCAGACCTCAAACGAATATACCATCTCGTGTTGTGGCATCTGTAGAACTTCCTCATCTATGGTATTCTCAAATTATTGTCTTTTTTGGAGATAGGTATTTTAATAGTTTTTTTGAGAGGGATGATGATTATCAAAAGTGGACTCCTTTGCCAAAAGGACGAAGTCTAGTACGGGAGTGGAAGTTAAATCTTCCTGTGGGACTTGATTGTAGAGGATATCACGAAGAAATAACTGCTGAAGATTTTAAAACAGTAAGTGAATTATGGTTTATTGGAGAGCTAAAGTAAGATAAAAATAATTGGAGACCAAATATCAATGAGGAAATCGTAGGAAAACTTCAAGGAGAATAGTTGACATGAAAAAAGACAGAATGCAAATATTGGTTACTATATTATTAATCGCATTAGTGCTTTGCTTGATCTTTGCCCCGCTGACCTTCAACTGGCTTAACACTGCTGTTTTTGACATTAATATTGTCAATCTAGGTGTATTGCTGCTTCTTTTTAGGATAACTCTTTTTCCGTTTACTGAAATAATTCTCACTACCCATAAGCTAGAATGAGATCTGCCTTTACATCATTATAATTCTTATTAATTGTGTAAAGGAGATTTTCAAGTGCAATCGGATATCTGTTGGACAAATCCGTAGTAGTCTTTCTTTGCATGAATTTAGGGATGGGTTTGGCTGTTTTAATCGCTACAATCCCTTTGTGCTATTTATTTAAAAGAAGTTATTAAGTGAGCGTTTCAGCGACCGACGTCCTGTCGGTCGCTGAAAATGGGTGCTATTATGGCATTTCCGGATTTGCACAGGTTGGCTGCTAGAGTCGCGAACCTGGCACTGGACAAGAAAGCTTGAACGATAATAGCTTAAAGAAGGTGATCTGATGATTGATTTATTCACGATGAAGGGGAGATTTAACCGGGCTAAATATATATGGGGCAACCTTTTAACTTCGACTTTATTGTTTGTGCTTTATTGTTTAATAATAAAGGCCAAAGGCTTTTTACAAGTTTTATTTGCAATTTTATTTAGTATTATATTGTATATTAATTTTTGTTGCACGGCTAAAAGATTTCATGATTTTGGTAAATCGGGTAAAAACATTATCGGATTATTTATTCCATTATACGGATTCTTTTTGTCTGCACTTCTCGTCTTTAGGAAAGGACAAGAAGGGATAAATAAATACGGGAAAGATCCTTTGGAAAGATAGTAATTTGGCATTTGAGGTCTTAGCTGTTTGACATCATTACGAAGATTAGAGACGACCTTTTAGAATACTGAGGAAGTATCGGTGTTTTAGATGATGAATTAAAAATTAAAATGTACTTATAAAGTGATTGACTGAAAAATTATGTAGCTTGTGGCCATTATAGTCGCAAAAAAACTAAAGAACTAAAGCAATCTGGTAATATGTCAAGCCCATAAAAAATAAATTTTGTAAGCAAAATCGCGAAAAAAGGGTACACTTAACAAACCTTCACTTCAAAACGA
>Ga0209409_1000076_pt1 | contig 99906 bp, 115 predicted proteins | sample AD_JPNMR1_MetaG_FD_184424 | JGI IMG/M metagenome (GOLD analysis project Ga0209409, IMG submission 184424) | Active sludge microbial communities of municipal wastewater-treating anaerobic digesters from Japan - AD_JPNMR1_MetaG (SPAdes) (version 2) | ecosystem: Engineered > Bioreactor > Anaerobic... | reverse complement strand
GGTGTCTTAATTGTTTGTTCCATTGTATTAACCTCCATAATTTAATGTTGAGCATCTACTGTATTATAGTGCAAGACTTATGCCATTGTCAATGCTCTACGGAGGACAAACTAAGAATCTGGTATATTTACTAGGTATATCTCTGACATACGAATTACTAGCTAGTAAAACCGCGAGGCAGGCCATTAGCCTAGTATCTCTACTAGGCCTGGCTTATTCGATTGATTTCGTCATTCTTCAGCCCTTTCCCGGACTGCCTCTAGCACATGCTTGAGATAACCACCCATGTTGGTGATAATATCGCAAGTGCCAGGTTGAAGGTATAACTCAATCGCCTTGCCCTCCAATGCCTTGGCATCATCTTCGGACATATCGGCAGTTATGCCCAACTCCTCAGCTATCTTTTCGGGGTCAATTACCTCCAGCCAGTCCGCAGCATCCCATACCTTAATGGCGTCTGCCTCATCAAGAGATTGCTCAATCAAATGCTCAATCTCGGACTCTGCTTGCAGTGCATCGTCGGATAGTTTGCCAACATGGTTGTGACCATCCCATACAGCCTCAAATCCAGCGCATACACGCTCGGCCAGTGGCGCAATCTTTGCCATCAGGTTGTTTGCTGAGTTAGCATATATCGGGTAGGGCAAAAAATATCGTCGGACTAGTCCGTGATATATATTAGACGGTACTGCATTGCCGTCGCCGTTATAATTAGCCCCCATTGTCGCTGACTCACAATTAAGCCAGATGTAACAATCCTGCCCGTCAAATTGACCATAGTCCTCTGTTACCTCATTGATTTTAATTGTCTTTGCCATTTTAATATGCTCCTCTCCTTATCTTAGGTGTCTTAATTGTTTGTTCCATTGTATAAACCTCCGTAAGTTAATGTTGAGCATCTACTGTATTATAATGCAAGACTTATGCCATTGTCAATGCTCTGCGGAGAACAAACTAAGAATCTGGTATGTTTACTAGGTATATTTCTGACATACGAATTACTAGCTAGTAAAACCGGCTTAGAGGACTAATCATCCAGCTCTAATTGATTAGTCCTCTAACTCCTTACCTTACCACCCAGCAGTTAGGTAAGATAAGGTTGCTATCGTTGCCGCAGTGCCACACGGCAACGGCCTTGTTGTCGCCGTGCAGCTCCACAGTCAACTTTGCGTCCTCGTATGAACTGTCAGTGATGATAGTATGTGGATTAAATTCAATTGGCGCAAATATCAGCTTGGCGGCCAATACGCCGTTGTCATCGACCTCGGCATCAGCATCGATGCGAAAATACATCTCTTTGCGGGTGTCGCTACTGCATATCCATGTCCCCATGTGGTCTACTGACATCTTGATGATTGCCAGCAGCACAGCCCTGTCGATGTCTGTCTCTGGCACAAGTGTTTTTGTCTCTGATAGTTTCATTATCGTTGCTCCTTTTCCAGCATCCGTTTTACGATGCCAACCTGCTCAGTCCGGAGCTTATCTTTATCCGGTATTTCTAACTCCAGTACATCGAGCGCGTTCAACTTTGGTGTCTTAATTGTTTGTTCCATTGTATTAACCTCCATAATTTAATGTTGAGCATCTACTGTATTATAGTGCAAGACTTATGCCATTGTCAATGCTCTACGGAGGACAAACTAAGAATCTGGTATATTTACTAGGTATATCTCTGACATACGAATTACTAGCTAGTAAAACCGCGAGGCAGGCCATTAGCCTAGTATCTCTACTAGGCCTGGCCCGATGCTTAGGAGGTTAGAACTAAACTCTTTGCAGCACCGTCAAACTTTTCTTCAGCGTAACTCATCACGTCGGCCCTTGCATCAGCAAGGCACACGGTTCCCTTGACCGTATCATAGAAGTTGTACCGGGAAGAATAGGGCTTGTAGTACTTGTTTACCTCAATGTCTTCCTTGACCTGTTCCCAAGAAGTCAAGTAGTCAACTTCGGACTTCACGGCTTTGACGAAACGGCCCCACTGGGCTACTCGGATAGCATCCCATTCTTCAACCGGTGGCAGACCTTGTACTATCAGCCAACCGCCGGAACGTCCTGCTGAGTAAACTCTAACACTGTCATTCGGGAAATAGTATTCCAGCGTTTCCTTGTCCGTGAACTCCTCCCAAAAACGCTCACAAGCATTCTCCCATGCATACTCCAATGCCTTTTTAGCCGTCTTCTCGTCAATCTCCGGCCATGCTTCTTCCACTTGAGAAACGGAAGGGAACTTGTAAACCTTCACATTAATAGCCGGATAGTCTGTATACCTCTGATAGTCTGTATACCTCTGAATATCAGCCTTGCAAAACCTTTTTGCCATTGTATTAACCTCCATAATTTAATGTTGAGCATCTACTGTATTATAGTGCAAGATGTGTGCCAATGTCAACGCTCTACATCAATTCTGGTATGTTTACTAGGTTGCGGGCATTTACTAGCTAGTAACACTACTAGACCCCGTTTCCGGGGTCACTCCTTCAGGTTCCACATCTCTTTGTAGTCACTGATAACTACCTTCTGGCAATCCATTGGAAGCTCTTTGAAAGTGATTCTCTTGCCTAAGTGGGAATACTGGGGCCGGTCAATCATTGTATGATGTTCCCCATGCTGGCAAAAACCCTGCGGATGAAATGGAGCACCGGACATGCCCACATAGTAACAACGTCTATCACCAGAGCGGGTATAGACAACCGTGTAACGGTCACACGTCTCACCTCCGTTATCATAGCAACGGATATACTTTGGAACACCTCCAGGCATTAAACTTTGCATTCTCTTTGACATGGTATACCTCCTAAAATTGAGCATCTAACTAAGTATACTGCAAGAAGTGTGCCAATGTCAATGAGTTTTGGTTAATCATCTACCTTACTAGCTAGTAACTTAGGCGCTAATACTAGCTAATTACGACAAAAGACCCCGGACTAAGCCGGGGCCTTTCGTTTAAGCCGCTTCTTTGCCTTACGTGAAAGCTTCGGAAGTGGCCGAGTAGCTTCTGCTTCCCTGCGTTCCTTGTTCTCTTTTAGCAGTCTAGCCAACTTCTCTTGACGTATCTCTGACCGATGTGCAAACGTGCCTACAATGAACTCCGTTCCATCGGCATTCTCGGCAAGGATGTAAACGGAGCAACCCTTGCCCAAAAGTGCCTGTGTTACCTCATGAAACTTCTGTTCAGCATCAGCCCGACTACCGGTTGGATAGACAGCCATAACCTTGTAGTGTAGAATCATCGGACTTTGGCACAAGTGTATTAAAATAGGTGCCCGCCTGCGTCTATGTGGGCCTCAAGCTCATCTATCTGTTGCTCTCTAATATCCTCAGCATCAGCCTTCGTTCCGGGAGTAACACGAATAGCCAAATCAGCAATACTAACCCATCGTATCTTCCCATTACTACGTAATACTGCTAAATGGCCTTCATCAGGCCATATTAATATTGCATGATCGCGCTGAACTGAATCTGATATGCCTGGCCATTTATGCACAAATAATAAGTCTGGAATGTTCGTAACATCAATGACCTCTAATCGCTGTAATCCCTGCTGTAGTTTAATCTCTCCAATGACCATATATTTATAATCGCCCCAATCAACTACAGGGTATCGGGCTACCTCTGCGTATTTTTTGTGCTCATCTACAAATTGTTTCCATCCCTCTCGGGTATCCAAAACTTTCACATCCATTGCTTTACCTCCATAATTTAATGTTGAGCATCTACTGTATTATAGTGCAAGATGTGTGCCAATGTCTCCTAGTAAATATACCAAAATTTAATACTGACAGAGTTACTAGCTAGTAAAATAGAACAAAACTGTATAACAATGTGACGATGTTTACACAACATGTCTCTATATAAAAGTGTTAGAATCGTAACATTGTGACTAGGTATTAAGTTTACTAGCTAGTAAAATTACTAGGTTACATAGTAACACAGTAGCCTCGTGACCTCAACGCCATGACACTGACATAGTTACGAGGGTCGTATTGTTTCGAGGTTCGCCGCAGCCGCCGCAGCCTCAGTCGTCCACCGCAGCCGGGGTCGACCGCAGCCGGTCACACGTCTTGCACCGATAACCCCGCCCAAAGTGCTTGGTTCTGTCCCGATAAAACTCATCAAGAGGTAGCTCTGCACCGCAGTCCTTGCAACGGCGTAACTTCGTTTCGTCGTTTACGACAATACCTCGGCCCCTCCGTCGCATGTCGATGCCTTGCTGGAGAAGTATGCGCCGTACCTTGAATCGATTGATGCCGGACTTCTCTGCAATGAAATCCAACGTCCGACCCTTGGCATACATCTTACACAGCCACTCGATTATTTCCTCATCATCGTAATCGGGATACTTTGGAGACAGTGCCATAATGAAACCTCTGCCACCATGCTACCCCGATACTTTACCTATGTCAACCGGTTACCTCCCTACATTGTTGCATGCATGCAACAATGTAGGGATGTTGACATGCAACAATGTAGGGATGTTGACATGCAACAATGTAGGGATTTTACATCCCTACATATTGTTGCATGCATGCAACAATGTAGGGATTTTACATCCCTACATATTGTTGCATGCATGCAACAATGTAGGGATGCAACAATGTAGGGAGGTAAAATCCCTACATTGTTGCACTATGATAATTCGCGTTTTGTGGACATAGCATCTAAGCAAAGGGTTACAATGTGGCTGAAAACCGAAGCACTTTCCAGACCAATTGGCTGAAATAGTTGAGTAGTGGTTTAATAATTTGGGTTTTGTAGTGGCTGAATCCCATGAAACGTTGTATCGAGGTTCGATAATTCGCGTTTTGAGCGAGCTTTGCTTTGATTCATTTCAAGTTTCGTTGTTCAGGTGCCCAAACCGGAGAAAACGTTACATGAGCGCGAAAATACACCTGTGTTTTAAGAGGGAGAGTTTAGGGCCTCCCTACATATTGTTGCATGTCATCCCTACATATTGTTGCATGTCATCCCTACATATTGTTGCATGTCAACATCCCTACATTGTTGCATGTCAACATCCCTACATTGTTGCATGGTCTCCATGTGGGGTATGTTATTTTCGTCTCTCGGAACGTTTTCTCCGGTTTATACGAGTTCCACACAAAATCCTCAACGCACCGAGCACAACCGCACCTAAAACCCGAATTATCGAACATCAACTCCACACATGGTTAGACGATGAGAATACAAACACCGAATTATTATACTACTACTTAACTTTTTTATTGAGTTGGTATGGTTGGTACTTCGGTTTGCAATCATCTATGTAACTTTTGCTTAGATTGTCCCTTGACAAAATGCGAATTATCTCCTATCATGCAAGGTGGGCAGAATATATCGACAAAGGAGGCCACATGCGAATACGTCTAACTAGTCCCGATGGGCACTATGTAGCTCAATTGACCACGGTTGCACTATTAAATCTATATGTACCGGAAGATAAGCGAATAGACCTCTACCATGAGTATGACAGCACTTACTTGAACCATGTAGTAGAACGAAACATAGCTCCCACTGCTACTTCCCTCCAGGGAATTCTCAATGACCTCGCACCACGGGACAAGGTGCTCTATCTTTACGTGAGTGCTTGGGCAGGGAATGAGCCGACACATTATATCGTCCTACACAAGGACACCACGACCAATCTGTGGAAAGTAACCTGTCGGCGCATACTACAATGTACACCGGGCCAGCGACCCAAGAAGGATGGAGTCCTGCTCACCTGGGCATCACCTCACCCACATATCGCTGCCGGTCTGCGACCCTCTGTCCGTCGTATCTTCTCGGGTAGTCAACACATCCAGACCCTTGCCACTGTTCTTCAATCGAACCCTGACCTTCAGTGGGAAATGCACATGTGCTACCTCACACATTTGCTCTTTAGTCCTAAAATGGATTTCTCGGTGTGGATGCAGCCGACCGGGAAGGCTGTGTTCAGAGCTATTAGTCTACCTAATAACACTGAACCTTGTAACTCCGTATATGTTAATCCATATACCTTCGAGTGTATCCGAACACGGCCCTATGCCAAGAACATCGCCAAGCCCCGATGCATCATCTGGGCAGAGCACGAGATACCGGAGGAGTTCTTCGAGGATGGCCTGCACCTCGTACCGCAGGTGAAAGGCACAGCTTCGCTCGTCTTCACTGAAGACAAGGCGACCCTTGCATCCATTCTCGACATGGGCCTGGGCAGCCGCCTGTTTCCATACATCGGCCTGCACGACCCCGCAACCCGCAGGGTAACCGTTTATGGTCTGTCCTACAACCCGGACAATCGCCGGGTAGAGACCGTCGTTCTCACCGAAAACAGGAGGCCGGACACCTGTGCCAACATCCCGCTTATACAACCACTCTCTGGGGGTCTGTATCGACCTAACTACCCGCTGGTGGACATTCTGCTCTACCACATGTTCCTGTTCGACGTGGATGATGCCGAGCGGTCTAACACCATGTCCATCAGATGGCAGGGTCTTCGCACCCTCATCCGGGCCTTTTCAGGTGTCTCCTCAACTAAGAGGTTCCCGGAAGTGTTCGAGCAGTGGGGGATGCCGCTCAATGAAGACCAGCTTGCAAAGCTCGCAATCTATGCAGTGAGGTTCCCATAATGCAATATTGACACATTTCACTTCTTGCAGTATAATGTCTACATACACTACGGAAGGTAACGGTTCCTTCGGATAAATTAAGGAGGTACTTAACATGGGTAAGTTGACAGACGAGCAAGCCCAAGCTATCCGAGAGGCAAAAGCAGCGGGCGCGAGAACTGTAGACCTGGAAAGAGAATACGGAGTATCCAGGTTTACTATCAACTCCATCGTGAGGGGAAAGACTCACACTGGCTCTCAGAACAAGGGTGGCAGGCCCAAGGGCAACATTGGATTCCGTAACCCTAATGCCAAGCTGGACGCTGACGCCGTGTTCGTCATCCGTTATCTCTACAAGAACGGTATGGCGAAGTCAGGCATTCTCTCTGAGATGTTCAACGTTTCGGCAGCCAACATCAGCAGGATTCTCCAGGGTAACTGGTGGAAGCACGTTCCTGAGACTATTGAGGTAGGGCCGACTAACCTCAAACCGTCTCGCAAAGTCGAGCTTATCCCCATGTTCCAGGAGATGTTTGGTGAGGCTGGTGAGACAATATTGAGCGTCATTTCAAAAAAAGGTCTCAAAGTCGAACCTGATATAATTCAGGAAGAAGCTGCCTAAGACAAAGACCAACATTCGGGAGGTAACAATGCCGAAGACAGACATAGAAGTTGTTCTATTAGGGCAACCACTTAACATCCTCAATATGACTGCAAAGGTTCGTAAGGCTCTGGAGGAGGCCGGTTATTCTGACCTCGCCGATGAGATGAGCAAACGAGTTGAGCAGGCACCTAATCATGAAGCTGCCTTCCGTGTCCTCGAAGATTACGTGGAGGTCGTATAAACGTGGTAAATATATTCGAGATAATCCAAGCTATAGAACGCGAAGACATGATTGAGGCCCACCGTCTGGTGAGGCAGCGGAAAGAGGAAAGGGAACGTATCAAGGCAGAAATGGCCGAGCTTGCTCCTAAGATATTCAGGAGTGCGCCGACACCGGAACGGCAGCAGAGGGCATTCGGTCTATTCCTCCGGGGAAAAGTTGAGGAAGCCCGAGCAATGCTTGAGGAAGATATGACCTCGGAGGAGGTGCGGTTTAGTGAACTGCTTGCCGAGCTTCTTGGCTTCCCGGTCATGAAGCGAGACTTACCCAAGACTGAAGATATGGTCGATGCCGAGCGGTTGATTGCTCAGGCGTTCGGGTAGCCGGTTATGATGCTATAATGTCCTCCATGCTTAACTGCTACGGAGGACATTATGGCAAAGACCAGAGCGGAAAAACTCGAAGAACTGCGCAGTTGTTGGTTATCTCTCTAACTAAGTTGAAGGATGCAGCACTAGATGGAATTGTTCCGTAGGGAGGTAGCCGCTGAATGTCTCGTAGAACGAATGATACTCAGTGGCGATACGGTGGATAGAGGCGAGGTTTGATTCCAAGTGTAAGGGCTGTGGGGAGCAGATGTATGAAGGCGACCGCATAGCCTATGACTATATACTAATGGATAGGAGGTATTGCTATGGAGATAAGTTCAGATATAAGAAATCTGAGGCGGAAAAGTTTACTAAGTCAAACCGATTTTGCAAAAGCTATTGGTGTATCTTACTCCACAGTAAATCGATGGGAAAACGGAAAGGCTATACCGAATTTTCAAGACTTAAAAAAATCAAAGACTTCTGTATAGCAAATCGTTTTCCATTTGAAATAGACACAAAAGTTTGGAAGGAATCGAAATGAAGTTAATTAGTCTTTTTAGTGGTTGCGGTGGTTTAGATTTGGGTTTTGAAAGAGCAGGTTTTGAAATTTCCGTCGCAAATGAATTTGATAAAACCATTTGGGAAACCTTTGAAATTAATCACCCAAAAACTAAACTCATACGTGGAGATATTCGCAGCATTAAAGAAGATGACTTTCCAGATGAAGCTGATGGAATTATCGGAGGGCCTCCTTGCCAGTCATGGTCTGAAGCAGGAACCCTTCGTGGAATTGAGGATGAGCGTGGAAAGCTATTCTATGAATACATAAGGATTCTTAAGAAGAAACAGCCCAAGTTCTTCCTTGCAGAAAATGTTAGCGGAATGCTGGCTAATCGGCACTCCGATGCGGTTAAGAATATCGTATCCATGTTTGAGAAATGCGGATACAATGTAACTATTTCACTTGTTAATGCGAAAGACTACGGAGTTGCACAAGAACGCAAAAGAGTGTTCTATATCGGCTTTAGAAAAGACTTGGGAATCGACTTTGTGTTCCCAAGGGGTTCAACTGAGGATGATGCTAAAAAACTCACATTACGAGATGTTATTTGGGATTTACAGGGCACCGCAGTTCCAGCGGAAAAAAAGAACCATCATAATCCAAATGCTATAAACAACAATGAATACTTTACTGGAGCGTTTTCAACTATTTTCATGAGTCGCAATCGCGTAAAAGGGTGGGATGAGCAAGCTTTTACCGTGCAAGCCTCTGGTCGTCAATGTCAACTACATCCCCAGGCGCCAAAAATGGTCAAGTTCGGAACAAATGACTGGCGCTTTGTTGAGGGGAAGGAACATTTATATCGTAGAATGACTGTCCGAGAAGTAGCAAGAATACAAGGATTTCCTGACGACTTTGTATTCATTTACGACACAGTGGATACAGCCTATAAAATGATTGGAAATGCTGTACCAGTTAACCTTGCATATGAAATTGCCGTTGCAATCAAGAAAACATTAGAAACAATAGCATGACCAAAAATCCCCCGGATTTATCCGTGGGGAGAATGTCAAAACTAAGATACTCTTGCATCCGTCCAACTGGTATGATATAATGCGGTTGAACGGAGGCAACTTGTCATGTCACAATCAATCTGCATCTTTGGGGATGTGATGCTCGATGTTTATGTGCATTGCAATCCCGACCGAGTATCCTCAGAGGCACCAGTCATTATTGCCCGAGAGGTGGAACGGTCGTATGCCCCTGGGGGTGCAGCCAACGTTGCCGCAAGTCTCACTGAAGGATTTGGCCTCCCAGTAAAGCTCGCAGGGTTCGTTGGAGACGACCAGGGCAAAGCCAGACTTGTTCAATGTCTCATCGCTCATGGCATTGACCCTGACAATCTCGTGACGGTCGATTCCTGGAGAACTATCGAGAAGACCCGCTTCGTTGACGGCTTACATCGACAGATGCTAAGGGTCGATACTGAGAACCCAGTTACTCAGCCAGACCCGCAAGCAGAAAATCTGCTTGGTGTCCGACTTAGCCATCTGGTCAATATATGTGACACGTTGATTATCTCTGACTATGCTAAGGGAACTTGCACTCCTCGACTGATGAGAACAGTTCTCGGTCTGTTCCGTGAAGCGGGAAAGTTCATCGTAGCCAACGGGAAGCCCCAGAACTTCTCGATGTATGCGGGTGCCTCCGTTCTCATCCTCAACTACTCCGAAGCTGTCCAAGCACATAAGCTCTATTGCCAAGGTGAGCCTTACAATGGCACTGACTTTGTGTCTCTGGCTGGGATGCTCCACAAGAGACTAGAGTCGGATATCCTCATCACCATGGGCGACAAGGGCATGGTCTGGTGGTCTGGCAATGACTTCCGAGTAGTTCCGGCCATACCTGTTGATGTGGCCGATGTGACCGGAGCCGGTGACACGGTAACGGCGACAATCGCAGCCCACGGTGGAATCAACCCCGAGATACTTGAGCAGGCAGCTATCAATGCAGCAGAGGTAGTGGGGCAGCATGGTTCATCTCTTAGGCAGAGGAGGCCCCAATGAAGCAAGTATACATAGACACAGAGACCGGTGGTCTTGACCCCAAGGTTCACGGCCTAACCGAGGTGGGCCTGGTAGCGTTCGACTACGACCCCAAGAACCCGCTCTACTGCCACATCATTGAGGAGCAGTCTATTCGGGTGGAGTTCAACCCTCTCCTGTCTTACACGCCTTATGCGCTGGACATGCAGGACAGGGATTACAACGACAACTCCGGGGCCGTTTCGGAATCGCAGACCTGTTCGGCCATCTTTGCTTTCCTGGAACGCCATCTTGGTCACTGGAACACGGAAGATGACTACCGGGGCAAGATAATTGCTCAATATGCAGAGTTCGACTACGGCTTTATCAAGGCCCTGTTCGACCGAAACCTTGCTTATGCTGAGAAGAAACTGTTCGATGTTAGGTGTAGTTGGGTTTGTATGCGGCATCTAATGCGGTTCCTCTGTTCCATCGGGGCCTGCGATTGCTCTGGGGATTCGCTCAAGACCATCCTGACTTACTATAACATCCCACGTACCGATACCGAGAAGGAGCACTCGGCTCTCGGTGATGCTCGGGTAAGCGTCATTGCCTACCTGCACATGCTCCAAGACCTGAACAACTTCTACGGAGGACAGAAGAAGTGACCGAAACCCTGCTTTACATCCTGTTCATCTACATTATCGGAGCAGTCATTGGCTGGGCCTATGTTGGCTGGCAGACCGGCAAGGAGTTTACCAAGGTCAAGAGGGCCAACCCCGGAGTCGGCATGCAGATAAACTGGGCATCCGTCTTCTATCAGGGTCTTGCCTGGGTAGCTCTGTTTGCTTCTCTCGCTGCCGAACAGTGGGAGATGGATTACGAGGAAGACGTTCGATGAACCTGAACAGAGGCTTCCCTGTTATCTTGGCAGACCCACCCTGGCCGTATTCCAATGCTCAGAACAATGATGCGTCGAGAGGCGGCACACCTTACAAACAGATGGGCATGGAACGGCTGTGCAATATGGCACCCTTGATTGACAAGGTAGCACACAAGGACTGCCTGCTTTTCCTGTGGGCCACAATGCCGAAGTTGCCGGAAGCTTTACAGCTTATGGAAGCCTGGAAGTTCAAGTTTGTCTCCGTGCCTTTTGTCTGGCTCAAGCTTAACCCGACCGGTGAGGTTGTGGTCTACGAGAACAAGGATGTCCTGTTGAAGGGTGGTATCTATTCAGGCATGGGTTACTGGACAAACACAAATGTTGAAGTAGTCCTGCTGGGGAAGCGGGGCAAGCCAAAGCGTGACGCTAGGAATGTCAAGCAAGTCGTGTTTGCCCCGAGGGGCCAACATTCTGCAAAGCCGGAGGAAGTTCGGAAGCGAATCGAGGCCCTGACCGGCAACGTGCCCGGCCTGGAACTCTTTGCCCGTGGGGGCAAGGTTAAGGGCTGGCTCAAGCTCGGTTACGAAATCAGTGGGCGTGACATTTACGAGGATTTGGGCAGCGTAGAATTGGAGGCCCTGCATGGCTAAGGTCAAGCGAATCTGCATCGAGTGCGCTCAACTCGCAGGAAAGAATGAGAGGCAGCTAGACCACAAGGCCCGTTTCTATGAAGGAGTCTGCGGAATCTGTGGGCATAAGCTGGCCGTCTGTGACACCAATTGGTGGGGGTTCTTTACTTCTGAGCAGATAGACCGGGCCAAGTCCGAGGTAAGGCGTCTCGGCCTCCACGTTAGCCAGAAGGCCAACTCTGAAGATGTGCGGCGGCTGATTGATGTGGTCAAGGGAGTCCTCGGCCCTGAGTTCATGAGCTTCGAGACACGGGAGATAGTGGTGAAGCTTGAGGGCTACCTCGACAATAACATACCTATTCAACTCTGGGATACCAAGTTGCTCTCAACGTGGTATGCCGCTGATTGCGTTCAGATGCAATACGCTAAGGAGGTAAAGGAACTTGAGGACGAGAGACTACATCCAAGCCCTGAGCTTGTCCTTGTTGAAGGTGGACGAGAACGCCGTCACAGAGTTCGGAAGAAAGCTGACGGAGGCGATTAGGACTGGCAACACCATCTTCCTGTGCGGCAATGGAGGCTCGGCGGTCAATGCCGTTCATATCAAGAACGACCTTGTGAAGCTTGTCTACGATGAAACGGGACTTCCGGTCAACTGTGTGTGCCTCAATGACAGTGTGCTCCTGATGACCGCTCTTTCCAACGATGAGAGGTATGAGAACGTCTTCTCCGGGCAGCTTGAGAAGATGTGTGCCAGTTTTGGTGACGTTCTTTTGGTGCTGACAGGTTCCGGCAATTCACAGAACGTGCTTGAGGCCGCACGTGTCGCAGGCGAGACTTACAGTATGACGACCCTGGCCCTGACAGGCATGGGAGGAGGCAAGGTCATAGACCTGGTTGACCAGACCATAGTTGTCGATAGTGACTGTATGCAGGTCATCGAGGACATCCATCGGGCAATCGGCCACATGCTCGTTCACGAAGTCATCGACAACTTGAATGGAGAGCAACCGTGAGCAAAGTCTACGACTCGGATACCAAGAAAGTCCTGCTGGCAAAGTTCACAGCCAGTGAGCAGATGAAAGCCGATAACGAGGGCAAGGCAACCTCCAAGTTGGAGGACTATTGGCGTATCAAGACATACGTCAAACCGGATGATATGCTGAATCCTCACTATCCCATCTTCTCTCAACCCTACCAGCTTGCTTCGCACCTTCTTGGAGGCAACTGGAATCTATATAACCGATGCTGTGTTATTCAGATAGCTAAGTGCAATCTGGACTGCTGGTATTGTTACGTAGATAAACAACTCCGGCAGGGCTACACTCATCGTGGGGATGGCACCGAGATTGGTCACTGGTTTAGCCCTGAAGAAATCCACCAGATGTTCAAAGTTTCCGGTACCAAGGTTTGGAGAATCAGTGGTGGTGAACCGACCCTGGCACCGGAGTTCCTGATAGACATGATTAAACTCTTGTGGCTGGAAGACTCGCTACTGTGGATTGATACTAACCTTGTCGGCGACTCCAGGTTCTATGACCTCATCAAGAACGTTCACCCGAAGTTTCAGGAGAACGTCGGGATGTGCGGCTGCTTTAAGGGGTTCACCGAGGGTGATGCTGCAGCGGCCACAAGAGTTGGTGGAGGCATCCTTCAGGTTCAGTTCGACCAAGCCCGGAGAATGGTAGAGGATACCCACCTTAACGCATTCTTCTATGTGCCTGGGATAGTTGTCGAGGGCACGAATGAGAAGCACATCCGGCAGTTCTTCGAGAGAATGGTGGAGGAGGTTGACCCGATGGCACCTCTCCGCACTTACATCCTGGAGATAAAGAACTATTCATCTACCGAGGTGGGCGAGTGGAAGCGATGGAAGGCTGAGTTCCCTGTCCAGATGGATAACGGGGGCTACTTCCAGCGACCTATTGACATCTGGCAGAGTCTTCTCCGGGAGTACTACACTCCTGAGCAGATATGGTTGCCCAATCATCAAATACAATTCCAGAAGCGAGGGTAAGCATGAACAAGGTATTAGTCATAACACTGTATCGCAGACCCAAATATACTCAGATGCTATTTGATGCCCTTCAGAGGTGCTATGGCATCGAGGATTACACGGTTTTTATCTCCTGTGATTACAATGAGGAGTTTCACGATGGGTGCATTGAATCGCAGGCCATAGCACACAGGTTTGCTCAGAGCCGTGAGGAAGGGAAGACGCACATCTATGTGAATAACCCGAGGCTCGGGGTAGACCTGAACAAGCTGTTTATCCTGCCCAAGGCATTCCAGGAAACGGATTATCTCGTCTTCCTGGAGGATGACACCATTCCTGCCCCGGATGCTCTTAGATACTTCGAGTGGGGTAGACAATTCAAGGATGACCAGAGTATTGTAGCCGTGTGTGGTTATGACCGCTATCACGATATGGACTATCATCAATTGGTTCTCCGTGAACAGCCCTATACGGTAGTAAAGAAGGATAAGACATTCTCAAGTTGGGGCTGGGCCATGTGGCGTGACCGCTACGAGCGTATCTACGGGATGGACGGCATGAAATACATTCCGAACGTTGACCATCCTAACGGACGCTTTGACTGGTTCCTTTTTTGGCAGTTCCAGGAGGGCGAAGGCTGCCTGTTCCCGAGGCTGCCGAGAGTGCAGTCTGTTGGTGGTGAGATGGGGGAGCATACACCAAACCCGGAGTGGCACAGAGAGAACGAATATAACCCGCTCGGTGCCTGGAGCCAGGATATGCCGGACATAGGCCCGGAGGTATGGCAAATGGTATCAGTGGATTGGGATACTTCGATGAAGGAGTTAGGCAAATGACTATGAGTGACCAAAAATCCCCACAAGCCCCGCCCTTTAGGGCTGGGGATAAGTTTTTTAAAGTCAACATTCATACTGGCTCCATGTGTTAAGTTTCTATCGCCAAAGATGGGCGTTTTGCTATCTACGATAGTGGCAAATCTTATCGGTGGTCTATTGTTCTTTTGGTATGATATACACTTAGTATTTCATCCCAAGAAGAAAAGTAGGTAATCTTACTGGTTGCAAACTCTGCAATCATATAGTATACTGTCTATAGAAAACACGGCAGCGAGTGCGTAGCTGAATGTGTTGTGCGTTTATTGGCTGGGTTTGGTGGGGATGCAATGACCAAAAATCCCCACTAGACCAAAAAACTATTAGTACTTTCTCAAGTGGATATGGTAGAATGAGTATGGATGTGGGGTCGTTACGAAACCTCCGTAGTGTATGTGTTTGTGCTTACAGCGGCCCTACATCTATCCTCCTTTGGTTCAACAATGAAGTATAAGCTCAATCCTGATACCAAGGTGGTAGAGCAGGTAAGACAAGGTTTGAAGGCCACAGGTGGCTATTGCCCATGCATGGTCGAGAAGACGCCGGATACTAAGTGTCCATGCAAGACGATGCGTGAGACCGGCGAGTGCCACTGTGGACTCTACGTTCGTTGACAATTTGGGGGTGCCCGGTTTCGACAGGGAATCAGGGTGCTTGGACTGCGTGTCGGGGATGGTCGTTGGCCCCGTAAAACATCGGCCAAAAGATAAACGCGAACGACGTTTCTGACAGCATTATTCGTGACATCAACAGCATCGGTTCTCTCCATGAGATGGCCGAGGCTTACGATGAATCGGAAATGCTCCTGGCTGCTTAGACGGCCTGGTGTCCGGTGGCGAGAGTGTTCTGTAACCATTCGGGTATAACCTACTGAACTGCGGCAGAACTCGGTAAGACCCTGCCGGGGATGTAGCCTAAGATAGGGGTCACAAGCGATGCCTGCTGGTAGGCTACTCACCATTGGCAGGGGAAGGTAAGCTGTAGCTACACACGTAGATGTCTGAGTGTTCGGTTCTTTGGACAGGAGTTCGATTCTCCTCACCTCCACCATATTTGCTGATGAGAGGGCCTGAGATGGAGGGTTCCATTTGTCAGCAGAAAACATTCCGAGCACATTCCTCCTAAAGTGATCTTCCGGTGTGTTCGGAACTGCTTGAGGTCGGATTAAAGCGCAGTCAAGCGGGACAGACGAAAGCCAAAGGCAGTTTACTGCTTCCGAACATAGCTGTCCCTTCTCCTTATGCTAACAGAAAATCCCACGGTCAACAGCCTTATACCGTGGGGTTTTCTGTTGTAAGAGGACACCTTCGCGGAGGGTCTATCTGCTACTATGGATATGGAGGCGATGAGACGCACCGACCCGAAGGAGATTTGTCCACATGAACGATACAGAACGTCTCTTAGCTGTTCTACCCTCTCGCCTTGCCTCTTTGATTGAAGACTCCTCTGACCTTATCGAAATCGTCATGGACACCGGCAGACCTTTCGAGCTTCGTTACCCCAGCGAGTTTGTGAGATTCCCGGAGGCCATAGTCACGGAAGACGATGTTACTGAGACCGCAGGAAGGGTCGGCGTTTTCGGTTCCGATAACCGTGCCGGTATAGACGGCACACTTCATCGAATTAGTCGGATAGTTAACAGGAACAACCAGGTTGTGGGATTAACTTGTAGAGTTGGCAGACCGTTCTTCGGTTGCATCGACATCATCCAAGACATTATCGAGTGCGGGGCTAATGTTCTTCTACTTGGCAGGCTCGGAATTGGGAAGACAACCAAGTTGAGGGATGTGGCCCGCTACCTGTCTACTGTATCCGAAAGACGAGTAGTCATAGTAGATACTTCCAATGAGATTGCCGGAGACGGCAACACACCCCACCCTGCGGTAGGCGATGCCAGACGGCTTCAGGTTCCGTTCGGCAAGAAGCAGGCCGATGTGATGATTGAGGCCGTAGAGAACCACATGCCGGAGGTCGTCATCATAGACGAAATCTCCACCCGTGAGGAAGCTTGGGCGGCCCGGACTATTTCCCAGAGAGGAGTCCAGCTTATTGCCACTGCCCACGGTCGAGAGTTTACCGACCTTCTGAAGAATCCTCCACTCTGGACGCTCATCGGCGGCCTTCAGACCGTTACCCTGTCCGATTCCCAGGCCAAATCTCGTGGATGCCCCAAGACCATTCAGGAAAGAGAGATGGAACCTGTCTTTGATGTCATCGTAGAACTGGATGGCTTTGACCGGGCAAACATCTATGTGGATACTGCGGCAACTGTGGATGCTACTCTGTTAGGCAATCGGGTAAGGCCCGAGGTGAGGGTATTCGAGAATGAGCGTGTGAAAGTTGAGTCGGGTTTCCGTGTGATAAGTTCCCAACCTACAACCGTATACGATGAGGTATCTTCTAAATCACGTAAAGATGCTAGGTCACGCCGAGGACGAAGATAGAGTATACTTAGTAGTGTAATTGTGCTATACTGAGTATGTCGGTTCGGCGAGCCATTTCACTGAGGTAAGGGGCCACTAGCCGAACCTACACATTCTTCGAGGTGGCCCCTTATAAATAATTCGTGAGGTGGAGCATGTATCAAGTCTATAAGGACGGCAAGCCCGTAGGCGTCCCGTTCGATTGCAAACAGGCAGCGGATGACTATGCAAAGGCTATTGGTGGCACCGTCAAAGAGACCCAAGTACAGGGGCAGCAGAACACACAAGAACGGCTTACACAGTAATATCGTTAGAGGAGGCAACAGATAAATGACAAAACCCCTGGTCAAGTTTACCCTCGGGCCGGGAGCAAAGCTTCCCGAGTATGCCCACGACACTGATTCCGGTGCTGACCTGTTCTCAGCCGAGGAGCATTTCATCTCGGCGGGAGAGACGGTAATGGTAGACACCGGTCTCAAGATTGAACTCCCTGAAGGCTACGAAGCGCAGGTAAGGTCGAAGTCGGGACTGGCAGCCAAGTATGGTGTCAGTGTTCTCAACTCTCCCGGCACCATAGACTGTGGCTACAGAGGCCCTGTCAAGGTCATCCTGCGTAACGCAGGTAAGGAGACGTTCCACGTCAAGCCGGGGGACAAGATAGCACAGCTTATTGTCGCACCTTATGTTCAGGCTGATTTCACTGTGGCCCAATCACTTTCAGAAACGGCAAGAGGTGAAGGCGGGTTCGGCAGCACAGGGAGGCAGTAGATGGATTACACCAAGGAGAACATCAGAACCCTGAACACTGCTTGTGGCCTGACAGTAGATGTCACCGATATTAAGCAGACTGACATCCGGGCTTATGACATAGCCTGGAGTTTACATAACACCATCAGGTATAACGGCCATGCCCCGGTAGCTTGGGATGTCCTGTCTCACACTGGCCTTGCTTATATGCTCTATGTTCAGGACTTGAAGGGTCAGACAGACCAGAAGTTCTCCCTGGCTCTCCTCCTGCACGATGCAGCAGAGACTTACGTGGGAGACCTCGTGTGGGCACTCAAGCATACTGATATGGGCCAGGAGTTCAACAGGTTCGAGAAATATGTGCGTCAGGTCATTTATTCCAGGTTTAACCTGAACGTGGACGAGGTGCCGTGGGACTTGATAGAACGCTACGACCGGCAGGCCGGGGCCGTCGAGTTCCATAAGTTCTTCCCTCACCTGGAAGGGACAGTCTATGCCCCTCACTACCAGTATCAGCTTGAGCGTGTTCCTACGCTCATTAAGGCCAAGGTAGCCGATTACATCGAGCTACTTAAACACCTGGCTATCAACAATGGCGTTCAGGAAGTTCATCAGCTATTTGACTTGCCTGAACCTCTGGCAGGACTTGTAGCCAATGAGAGTAGGCCGCCATCCCAGACGACCACAGGAGACGTGTCCGGTCAGACGGTCAACAGTGAGATAGAGGGCTTGAAACTATGATTGCTCGTGTTATCGTTCAGACCAATCAGAACACCGGAGAACAGCACGTCACGTTCTGTGATGACGAGAAGGCTCCACTGGAGGATATGCTCGTCACTGCCCCCGGCTGGGAGCACTCTACCGTTCTCGATAAGAAGGTGCTCATTCTCTCGATGGATGAGGGCAATGAGCACATCGAGGCCCTGATGAACAATGAGCTTCACACGGCGATGACCGAACACAAGCTCACACCTATCGACGAAGCAGTAAGGAATCTGTTGGAGGGCGGAGATGCGAATGTTCAATGAGGTAGTGGGCCTGATACAGGCTTACTACGCTGACCGAGACCCGGATAACCTCAACGCTGCCATCAAGCTACTTGCGAACGAGGCCCAAGACCCGCAACTTCAGGAGGCAATCATCTCCATTCCCATGGAATCGGAGGAACTGTTTGCTCTGGTGCGGAATAACGAGGGCTTCCTCAAGTTCAAGATGGCAGAGTTGGATGCTGATAAACCGGTAGAATCCGGAAAACTCATTCGGGTCAAGGCAAAGGATGAGTTGTTCGACATCATGTCGGTTGCCCATCTGGACACCGACCCGGAGACCGGAATCATTATTCTCGTTCCATCGGGAGGAGTTGAATGATTATCCAAACACCTACTAAGTCCGGCGTACCTCTGGAGAAGACCGTAGAGGTCGGAGGTGGAGTGATGGTGCCCTTACCGGGCACTCGCTACCACACAAACGCCGAGGTCTTAGAGATAGATGAAGCTGGCGAACGTGTAAGGGTCAAGACACCGACTTTTGAGGCATGGTATCCCAAGGCCCTCATCCGGGATGCGATGTCACCTGGAGATTTCGCCGTGCAAAACGCTATCACAACGCAAGACTTGAAGGAGGAGTAAAGCATAATGGGTGCCACACTAAATGCTCGATTTGGAACTCCATATAAGTCTGACGGGTCACTTAATCCAAAGTGGGAAGCTGAGAACATCATTAGACTTGAAGTTCCATTTACATTGCGTCTTGCATGGGATACAATGCAGAGGACAAACACAATCCGAGTGCATAAGAAGGTTTCCAAAGCTTTTCAGCAGGCATTTGAGAACATTTGGAATCAAGCACGGATAGAGGTCAAGAAGCAGTATGGCTTCAATTGGCAGGACTTGGGTTTTAAGACTCAAACCGAGGCCACAAAGTTCTATGACGAAAAGACTGCAGCATATATTCGTCTTAACGGGTTCGACCTTTATGGTGGGGCGTATAATTTCCGTAAGATGAGGAACAGCAGCAGTCTGTCCTATCATTCCTATGGCATAGCCATAGACATTGACCCTGCCCACCATGTCATGGGTGACCTGAAAGCAACCTTCCCGGACTGGTATATCAAGTGTTGGAAGGACGCCGGGTTCGTCTGGGGTGGCGATTGGAAAGGCAAGAATCGAGACAGTATGCACTTTGAGCGTACCACACCTTCTTCATAGTAAACCAGTTGGCCATTTACCGTAGTTGTACTAGGTGACATTTGCCCCACTTCGAGTTATAATGAATGCAAATACACTACAGGAGGCAATGTTCCTATGGCAATAGCAGAGAAGGAAATACAACCTCGTGAGGTTACAGATGAGCAACCTTTGGAGGGTGTAGAGGTGGAAGGTTTAGACCCTGAGCTTGTTATACTGGACGAGGAGACCATGACCCTCGTCAACACCGAAACGGGCGAGGTCATCGGTGTCGCAGAGACCCCTCCCGAGGATGCCCCGGCTATCGAAATAGCCAAGTGGGTTGGTGAGAAGCGTGACTGGCATCGAGGCCGCCTGGCTGGACTGGAAGCTGAGAAGGCCGTTCACTTGGATAAGATAGCCAAGGTCTACGATGCCCGGATAAATCGCCACAGCAGGGCAATTGCTTGGCTTGAGAAGCAGTATAGCCCAATGCTGTTCGAGCTTGCTAAGAAGCTAGTCGGCGAGGGCAAGAAGCGTTCGGTGGCTGTGGGTATGCTCATCCTCAAGCTTCGCAAGACCAAACCCAGTGTCGATGTCCAGGATAACGACAAGGCTGTGAGCTATCTCCGGTGGCTCATCGAGGAGCAGGACAAGAAGATTGCTGCCCTGCAAACCAAGATAACCAAGGCCGACGACGGGAACAATGATGATGTCGTAGCCGTTTACAGGGATGACCTCTCGAAAGAGACCCTTGTGAGAGACCAGCTTGTAGCCTGTCTCAATGTTAAGACGACTGTCTACAAGTCCTCTTTGCCTGAGAACCTGAAGTCCAAGCTGACGGAGGAGAATCTCGAAGCTACAGGTATGCTGTTCAATCCTGGCGGCGAGGAAAAGCTCGAAATCGAATAGTTAACCAAGTTCGGCGGCTTCCTGAGTCTATTATGTCTGTCCCGCCTGCTCGACCGGGAAGCCGCCGAATACATTTTAGGAGGCATCATTGGAAATCCTACAACCATCGTATGAGTTACTGTTCCCCGAGACCCCGGAGGACGTAGACCGGATGCTCTCTCGATTGGAGTATATCGGTCGCAAGTGCTATAAGTCTGAGGAGAAGATAACCAAGGACTCCAAGTTCAAGTTCATCAGAATGCTCAGAGACAACAACCACACAGCTATGATTGAGCATTCTCACATGCAGGTTGTCTTTGTTACCGACAGAGGCATAACCCACGAGTTAGTCAGACACCGAATCGCAAGCTATGCACAAGAGTCTACTCGTTGGTGCAACTACGGTGGCAAGGGTATCAAGGTCATTCCTCCGGGCAACATCCGCAATCATCCCGACCCTGAAGTATGGCAGCGTTGGCTCCAGGCAATGGGGGAAGACCAGGCTCACTATGACTTCTTCATCTCCAAGGGTCTGAAGCCCGGCGATGCTCGTTCAGTCCTGCCGACCTGTCTGAAGACTGAGATTGCAGTTTCCACTAACTTCACTGAATGGAGGCACATTTTCCAGCTTCGGACTGCTCTGACTGCCCACCCGGATATGCAAAGGCTTATGATGAAGTTCCTGGCCGAAGTTCAGGAGTTCATCCCGGTTGTCTTTGAGGACATCCCTATTAGGGATGTATGAGCCACCGGGCCTGCTCCTGTGCTATCATGGGAATGAGATATTGGCCGGGAGGTGGATGACTTGATAAGGCATAAAGACAGGTTGCACGAATACAGCCTTAGTCAAATCAGGCAGCAGTTGCCTCACGTCCAAAAGCGTGTATATGAGGCACTGCTAAATCTTTCACCCGAGCAACTGGAGTTCGAGTTCGAGTTGCTGCCAGGGGAGAGGTCATTCTGTATGACGTACATTGACTGGGATACCTATGAGATAATCGGCCATGTGATGAGTTGTCTTCTGGAACAAGAAAACCTTATCCTTACTATGGACGATGTGAGGCTCTGCTACACTCGGTTCCGTGAGTTGATGTATCTGAAGGCTGCCGTAGACCAGGGCATACTTCGCACGGAGATGACTGATAACGGCTTGGAATACTATTATGTGACCGGGGATATTGAAGACGTGCCACCAGAGCAGTGGGAAGAAAAGATATACGTGGCACGTCCTATTCATCGTTATCGTGGAATCGGGTAATTGTACTAGGTGACAGGTTGGATGTTCTTGATGTATACTACTGATGTCAACTACCCCACGGCTAAAGCCGGGGGGGTAGTTGACATATTACCACGTTTTGAATACATAATCAACTAAGAATGGGGGGAAGCGGCAATTCCTCTCCACGCCTAAAGGCGGGAGTCTCCTTGCCGCAAAATTGATGAACATCCAACTAGAAACCAGAGGTGTAGACTATGGTCTTACGCCGGAGAGCTTCTTCGGCCCGGATGGATTCATTGCATCCGTGAAGCCCGACTTCGCACCAAGACCCGGACAGCAAGAACTCAGTGAGTTGATACTTCAAGCAGTGAACGAGAGGGTGTCTGTACTCGCTGAAGCCCCAACTGGGTTCGGCAAGAGTTTCGCAGTCTTGGTGCCGAGCATCATTGCAGCCATCCAACAGGGCAAGAGAGTCGTCATCTCAACCGAAACTCTGACCCTGCAAGACCAGTATGTGGGCAAAGACCTCCCAATACTTCAGGAGGCGTGTGCTAGAAAGGGACTCCATTTTTCTTTTGCCGTAGCCAAGGGTAAGGGCAATTATGTATGCCGTGCCAAGCTGGACGAGGAAGACTTTAATGGTTCCTCTATGCTCCAGCGATGGGCCAAGACCCTGGACATCGACAGAGGCGACACCGGAGACCTCGCTACTGTTCCATTCCCATTCAATCTCACTGACTGGGCTGCCATAGCCTGTGACGACGATTGTGAGCGCAAGGCGTGTCCGTTCTTCGTCAACGGCAGGAAAGGCCCTACTGATTGCTTCGCATACGAAGCAGCCCGGAGGTTTGTCGGGGCACAGGTGGTTGTGGCGAACCACACCTTGGTTCTACTCGACCTCGGACAAGAGGCCGGTAGTATCCTTGGCCCTTACGATATTCTGATTGTAGATGAGGCACACAGCTTCGGTGAGAAAGCTCAGGACACCTGGGGCATCTCACTCAAGCCTCGGACGGTCTCTCGCACCATGAACCTGCTGAACCGGATGCTCTCCAAGGTCGGCGTTCACGCCTTTGACCCTGGGTTTATGGAACACTATCGGGGATTCGAGGATGAGGTGTTCAAGCCGTTTGAACCAGTCATTGCTAAGGGGAAGAATGTATCCCTAAAGCAGATTGACCCTCAGATTGTTGAGGCGTCTAAGGAAGCTGCCGAGGAGTTGATTGCAGAGCTTCGGGCGGTCAACCGGGATTTGAATGACTACATAACTAGGGGCGAAGCTGACCCTCAGACTGTGGTTGTCCGGGCGGCCAAGGAAAAGCTCTCACAGCTTTCTCGTGAGCTTGCATCGGTCTATGGCGACAATATCAACGAGGAGTGGAAGGACAACTGGCTTGTCTTCCTGGAAGTGGCACAGAACTCGAAGCGTGAAGTTTATGGCATTCTGAACCTGAAACCTATCGAGGTTGCCCCGCTGATGAAGTCGGCACTCTTTGATGTCATACCGACAGTCATTCTGATGTCGGCGACTATGCGGGTAGGTAAGTCCTTCGACTTCATGCGCCGGGAACTTGGAGTGCCGGATGCGGCCCTGGAGTTTATTGGCGACAGCCCGTTCAACTTCAAGGAGAACGTCATCGGCTACTTCCCAACCGACCTCCCGGACAGCAACGAACCTGATTATCTGCCTATGTTGGCAGAGAGGATATTCAAGATTATCGAGTATCGTAAGGGGTCGGCCCTGGTGCTATTCACCAACATCAATCACATGCGCTGGTGTCACGAGTATGTGGCAAGCAGAGTGCCTTATGTTTGCTATCTCCAGGGAGAGGCATCGAGAGTAGTCCTGCTTGACCTGTTTAAGAAGAACATCTCAAGCTGCTTGTTTGCGACCAAGACGTTCTTCACAGGTATCGACATTCCCGGTGAAGCCTTGAGCACTCTCATCTTAACAAAGGCCCCGTTTGCGGTGCCTACGGAGCCTATGTTTAAGGCAAGAGCGGATAAGATAGATGAGCGGGGGGATTCCAGCTTCCAGCTATTATCCATGCCGATGATGCTTTTTGACGTGAGGCAGGGCTTTGGCCGCCTCATCAGAACGGTGTCTGACACCGGCTTCTTCGCATTCCTGGATTCCAGGGCTATGAAGAAGTCTTATGGCAGGACTATTAAGAACAGCCTACCAGACATGAAGATAATAGAGCAGATTGACGGAGTGACACCTATTGCCACATCTGCAAGTAGGACAAATAGCCGACTGCTCGAATTAGAAGAAGATTAGACTAGAGACTTGACCTAACCTTCGGCATCAGTTATAATGCAAGTATGCTGAACGTCATACTTGCAAACGTCGGTGGCTCTATAGGGAAATCTGTATGCGAGGTGCTTGGGAAGCTTGCTTCAAAGGTGCCTAGCAATGGAGCCATACTCGACCTCAATTGTGGCGAAGGTAGGTCTACCCTCGTGCTTGCGGCGGCCCTGGAAGCCAAGGGCAAAGATGCCCTGGTTATGGCCGTCGATACCCACATCATTAACCCGTTTTCTGAGACCCCTTACCAGGAAGGCACAGCCCTGAAACTTCTGGTCAATGCTCGCAGGTTCCGGTTGGCTCACAAGGTTGTCCCTATCGTCTGTGCTGCGGATGTAGCCGGGCGAGTGTTGGGCAAACGAGCGGCCAACCTTGTAGTTGTTCAGTCGCCTAAAACCGTTCACAGTATATTCTCCGCAGACGCCGTTGCTCAGGCCATCGAGGTCGGCAAGGTGGCGTTGAGGTCAAACGGGGCCATTGCGCTCGTGTGCCCCAATCCTGCCTGTCGGAATGAGTTCAACGCCATCGCTGCCAGCCACTTCGGAAAAGGCTATGTGAACGTCGTGAACGGCGAGGACATTAAGGTGTTCGAGGCAGCTTGACGTGTGGGTTTGAATATCATAGAGATGGTGTCGGTAGCTTCAATATCAAACAAAAGTATCTGGGAGAAATCCCAGTAGTTGGGCTTATGGCATGCCCCATAGGGCTAAGGTACAAACCTCATGCTCTATGTAGCTCGGTGGTCGTATGATTGCCGAGAAAGAATCCCCCGGATTTATCCGTGGGGAGAATGTCAACCGTGGAAAGGTTCACCGTCTGCTGGAACCACGGTAGTCAAAGGAACGGAAAGGAGGTACCTTCGTGGAGGAACTATACAGCAAGTGGCTCACCCCTGAGTATGCGGCGATGATTGCGGTTATCGCCTTCACACTCAAGATACTGTTCGTGCCCATAGTTAAGGGGTTCATCCCCGAGACGCATTATAAGGGTTACACCCCTGTTCTGATTGCGTTCATCGGTGCCGTCATCTTGAGCTTCCTGTTCAAGGTGTCTATGGGCGTGGGTGCGTGGGACGTTAAAGACATCGTCATGACGCTATTTGTGGCCGTCTTCTCTGCTACTTCTGCAATTGGTCTTAACGTAACTACTCAGGCCATGCAGGGCAAGAACGTATCCATTAATGACGGGTAACTAGACATGATACAGGAACACCCCTTCCCATTTTGGTGCTCTGAGCAGGCGGTGACATATACGGAGTTACAAGCTATCTGCCGGGAAAAGTACCGACGAGAAGGGCCAGCCCTGATTGAACGGTGCAAGCAGAACATCGAAAGGTATGGTCGGATGACCGACAGACGGGAAGCCCTGAATGTGCTGCTTGCACTGGACAACGACAGTTTAGAGTTGTCGGCTCAAAACTCGATATGGATTGACTTTTCAGTGGCCGTCTTCGTTGTGCTGCTCTTACCTTCTAGGTCGAGCATAGCGTGGACGGCCCAATATCTTAGGGACATATTTAACTCTACGCTCAGGAGAATAGAGAATGGTGATACAGAATGCACAGCAATCAACTGAGATGACACCGGAACCGAAGGTCATCCAGATTGAGGTTCCTGGCAACTCAGCACTATGGTACTTCGAGGGTGGCGTTAAGACTGCCATCGAGACGATGGAGACGACTAAACACTACCTGGAGAACTCGGGTGACTCGGCTGGAGTCGAGAGGATGAATGAGGCCCTGTCTTCGATGACGGCCCTGCTCGACGTGACCCGTCAAGTGAAAACCGACCTCATGACCGAGGCTAATCAGCGGGCTATGGCGTCAGTGGCGGCTCAACACCAGCAGGAACATCCCAATGGCGTTGCGGCAGACTTTGCTCCAAGGATAGAGGAAGCTACTGAGGCTGAGGACGAATAGCTGCCCGTAGGCGGGCGTGAAGCTCTTTCTGCCTTTCTTCGGAAAGCTCTTTGACCCTCTGTTCAATCGGGTCTACACCTTCATCTTCTGGCTTTATAACCTCTTTCTTATCCAGTGTGAGGCCCTGGAGTTGAGTTAGCTGGTTGACCACATTCATCTTCAGGGTCAGCATCCTGGCTTTATCAGCAGACGTTGCCCCCATCATCGCTTCCTCAATCTCGGCCTTCAGCTTTAGAAGCTCGGAGACCATCCGGCCCCTGGCAATCTCCCTTTCCTCGGGCGTCATCACCCGTCCGAGATTCTGCCATTCGGAGTTCAGAGTTTCCAGGTGCTCCTCGACATCCTCCTTGCCCATCGCCAAGACCGAGGCAATTTCCTCGGCAGGGAGCCGATACAAGACAAACAACTGCTCTATTTTAGAACGTGTGGGCAGATTCGGCTTGATACCATATTCAACCCAGATACGTTCGTTGAAGGTGAAGCCCATATCGTCGTCATCTGTTACCTGGGGAAATAGACGGGGCCTGCGGCCCTGTTGGGCCGCCTCCAATACCTCCATCTCCGGGTCAAACTCCTCGGAAGTGGGGTCTATTCTTTTACGTTTTCTGATGTTGCTAACTTCAGACATCCTCGAATCCTTCTGCGCCTTTCCACTGGTCGATGTTTATGCCATAGCGTTCCCGCACCTTGGACAGGTCTATTTGGACACAGGATTTGGTGAAATATGGATGGTTCGGGAAGCCCATGACCGGAGAGTTTTCCTCCCCTGCGTGGTCTTTGAGCAGTTCCAAGAATTGTGTCTTGTCTGTAAGGGCAGCCGCAGACGACATGTTTCCACCATACCCAGTCAGATGCCTGAACCAGCGGCCAGTATCGAAGTAGGCTATACTACGGTCTTCAGTGTCATAGGTAAACACATAACCCTCAAGCGAGGTATTCTGCCTAAGAGCATTCATGATGGCAAAGTCGGTGGCCTCGAACAGGGTACGCATTGTCTCAGTGTCATACTCTCCTGCGTCTGCCAGTTGAGTATCTGCTGTATACAGTGACTCTCTGAGCAACTTGTCGGTAAGTGGGTAGTGTAAGCCGTAGTGCTTGTAGATAGCTTTTAGCAGGAAGTGCCCCGCAACAATACCGACGAATGTCTTAAACTTCCTATCCACCTTTCTAATCGGACAGGTAGCATCTACCCAAGCAATGGCGTCTGATATGATGTCATTCACCTTGTCAAAATTGTTTCCTACCCAGTGAATGATAATCTGACCCATTTTACCGATGTTATCCGGGTTGTTACTCGCGTATAGCCATTCTCTCTCCAATCTTAGTCGTCTTTGTTCTTCTAATGGTAGGGTCTTGATATGGTTCAAGTGAGCGCGATTTAGACGGATGGTAAAGCTTCGCTGGGTGCAAGCTTCATCCGAATAATAGCTCTCCCCAATTATACACAGCGGTGTGGCGAAATCGCCTTTCACCAGCTTTTGACTCGATGTACCCGAGGCTGTGCCATTCCGGTCGAATAGACACCGAACGATGGCTTGTAAGTCTTTAGCCTTCTTGTCATCTTGCACCCTACCGTCAATTCTGAACTCATCGAGCACGAACGGGCAGATGTTGTTAGACAGTAGCATAGTCCTGACAGCATAGGCCGTCGTGCCAGGATATGAGTGAACTTTCATGTGGCCAAAGTGCGGCCCCAAGATGTGTTCAAACAGGTCGGTCTTACCAGAACCAGACAGACCACAGACTTGCAAAATTGGGAAGCCATGTTGTTTTTGCCAGATAAGTTCCGAAATCATAGCTCCGGCGAACCATCCCAGAGACGGCCAAATGAATCGAGGCTCGTGGAAGTTGGCATAGTATCGAGCAAACTTATCCAGATATTCAATTGCGTCTTCCGTGGTCGGGCAGCGAGCATATATTTCAGGCCGAGCCGTGTCTTCCCCACCCGTCCATACATAGTTCTCATGAGGTATACCAGGTAACAATAGAGTTGGTTTCCCTTTATCGGCATCGAGAATACCATACATCCGTGATTCCAACATCGTTATTGGTGGGCAAGTAGTATCCAACCACGCAATATACTTGTTCCAGAGGGCAGGTACTAGCACGGATAGCCCTACAGGAACATCGGTATTGAACTTTTGCCACGTGGATAGTTTCTCGGCGGGAATCTCTACCACAGTTGGTTGGTCACCTTGTTTTTTGATACAAGCCAACCAACTAGTCTGGTGGGTGTCAGCTTTAACTACCTTACCTTTAAGTTCCACGATGAAATTACTGAAGATGGCTGGTTGCCCATCTGCACCGTTGTACCATGTTTGTAAGTCTCGGTGTATGAAGTCTCCCTCGGGAGTCTGGGGTGCGGTCGGGTCGTAGTTTTCAGGTATAAACTCGAATCCGCGCTTCTTGCAGTATATCTTCTTCAGTTTGACCCAAAAGGCAACCGCTTCATCCACTGCCTCATGGACTTCTGGATACTCAGAGTAGAGAGTAGCAATCCCCTCCATCGGGTTTTCATAGGTGGTGGCAACTGCTGTGAGCCGGTCGTCAACTTCCTGGTCTTCGTAGTATTGGCAGACCTCTTTACACAGGTTTTCGCAGGCCCCCCGGTTAATTCCGGCCTTGCGAACAGTGCCCGCAAGATATAGATGTAAGTCGTGCCTGTTACCCCTGTCATAAATGTCTGCAAGCGCACGATTAACCGCAAAGAGAACGAGTCTCGGCACTATATCCGGGTCTGTCTTGAACCGGTTGCGAAGTTCTTTTAGTGTATAAACATTGTCCCGGTAGATACGGGCCTGGGCCATGTAGTGTGTGTCATACTCAGGCTTAACATTCAGGCTGCCTGGAAGCCTCATCAGGTTTCCGAGTCTAACAACCTTGTCGTCTCCGCCATAATACAGCATCATGTCCCACAGGATAGGAGCTATGGTCTCTTTGAATAGCTCCTTATCACCGTTCACCTCAAAAGGTTCATCCAGTTTGAAGAATGCCTGAATGCCATTCTTCGATGAACGAGTGAAACAGGAGACCTCCTCCGTATCTTTCAGTTCTCCGTAGAACTCATCGCCTGGAATCCCGAGTTCCTTACAGCCGTCAATGTCAACCCACAGAGCCGGAATACTTACGGTGTTAAGTTGATTGCTCTTTTCTTCTCTTGTTCTTGTAGTCGCCGTGCAAAAGACCATGCCCCACAGGTGGCCTTGTTCCGACCAGAAGGAGTTGTCAATCTTCTCCGGTCTGGAAAACGAGGCTGGACGAACCTCAAGTTTTCCTTGCCTTGCCTCCATCGGGTCGGATGAGGGTCGCTGCCGTAGGACATATATAAAGCCGTCTGGTTTTTCCCCAAAAAACCATGATAAGAAGTCAATTGCATGAGCGACATCTGGTGCAGTCTTCAAAGTCATCAAGTGGCCTCTTCTTCAGTGTTGTGCGTAATTATCATTATACACAATTTTCTGGACTTGTGAAGTACCCACTTGGGAAACAGGTAATCGTACCAGCTTGACTGTCGATGATTGTCGAGGTATACTCATAATGCAATGATACGACTTCCAATGTGGGATAAACAGAAAGAATCCCTACGCACCTTAAAGCGCAGGTCGAGGGAGGGCAAAGGTAACTGTCTTTTCGCCGAGATGGGCACAGGTAAGTCCAGAACGGTAGTCCACTGGATAGAGTGGCTATTCGGCAAGGGCTGTAAACTCTGCTACATCGTTGGGCCTCTCTCGGCTCTCCACGTCTGGGTTGCGGAGTGGGATTTATGGGCCACTTACCCAGTCGCATTTATTGACCTCCACGAGACCGGTTCTGCCGGTATACGGGAGGCACGGCGACTTGCGAAGGGCGGTTATCCTGTTATTTGTCTGGTCAATTATGAGGCCGCTTGGCAGATAGGAATGCAGCGGGTTAAGCGTATGCGCCACGGTGAGGAAGTCACCGTCCTAGAGAAGGCTGATACTACTCTCTCCGACATTCGATGGGACATAGGCATTCTCGATGAGAGCACTACCATCAAAACACCGGGGAGTAAGGTATCGAAGTTCTTCAGGCGCAAGATGGCACCAAGAACCACACATCGGTTGGTGATGACCGGCAGTGCATACACGAAGCGGCCTTTGGACGTGTGGGCACAGGTCAACTTCGCCTGCGGTGCCGAAGTATTTCCGCCCATTTATGCCCCATTCCGGGCCATGTATGCTATCCCGCACCCCACTATTCGTGGAGCCATAGTCGGCTATCAGAATCTAGATGATTTTGTTAGCCGACTGTCCAAGTGTGCTATTCTCCTGAAGAAGTCTGATGTGCTTGACCTCCCTCCGGTGGTTCACGAGACTCGGCAGGTAACCCTTTCTTCCAAGAGTCGGCGTATCTACGATGAACTCAAGGATGAGATGGTAGCCGAGCTTAAGGCGACTGAGGTCAGAAGTGCCGAATACAAGGCCCTTAAAGCTCAGTTTGAAAAGCTCGATGAGGAAGACCCTGAAGCTCAGGCCATAGCTGAGAGAATGGAGGAATTGAAGGCCGAGGGGCCTGTGACCATCACGGCAGAGCACGTATTCACCAGGATACAGAAACTCGGCCAGATATGCTCAGGCTTCATTTACCCTGACCCCACAGAGGTCGATGAGCGGGGCAGACCTATTCGACCTGAAGCCATTCGGCTTGGAACTGAGAAGCTGTCTGTTCTGATGGAAGTCCTGGAGAATCGGGCAGGAGAGCCAACCATCATCGTTACGCAGATGGACGAGGAAGAAAAGATAATCTCCGAGGCCGTGAAGAAGCATTTCAAGTTCACTCCTAAGATACTGAACGGTTCCGTGACTGGGGCCGAGGCTCGCCACAACATGATTGCGGCTGCGGCCAAAGACCCCTGTTTCATAGTTAAACAGTCGGTCGGTGCCCGTGGAGTCGATATGCGGTGGGCTGACATGATTATATTCTTCAGCCACAACTACAACACCGAGTTCTACGAGCAGATGCTTGCTCGCAATCATAGAGGTGGTCAAACTAAGCCGATTACTTATCTTCACATCCTTGCTCGTGACACCGTTGATATGAAGATAATGCGGGCACTGGAGAGAGACCTGAACCTTGCACGGTCTATAGAGCATGATTGGCGGGAGTTGTTCACATGAGCAAAGTTGAGAATTGCCCGGCCAATGTGGTTATCCGAGACAAGGATGGTAACGAGTTTCGCTGCAAGGGCCGTTACTATGGTGACGGTCGGGTTCTTGTGGAACATGAGGGTCGTTTACTTATGTGCGACCCATCATGCTTTCACGATGATGACCCTAAGCGACTTTTCGACTATCATAAAGACCGCTGGACAAAGTATAGAATATCGTCTATACTCTTGGTATCGACATTCATCCGCAAAAACAAGTAACAGTACTAGGTGACTTTTCAAGTCGGATAATGTATACTGCTTCATGTTAGGCAACTCATCATATCGCTGGAGGTAAACGAATGAGCAACAAAGAACTGCTTAGGTTTTGCAACCTGAGCGAAGACAAGCAGGCGACGAAGATGGAAGCCCTCCGGGAGAACATCCTCGAAGAGGAAGACTTCCGTTTTCCTCGTATCAAGCTTGACTCCAGGAAGCCTCGCTACGAGCTTCCTATGCCCGTAAAGGGTGACCCTGACAACTGCGAGATAGAGCCGTCCTTCCAGGGTGTCGTTCTGCTCGCAAAGAAGAACTTCTACCAATCCGATGAGGATAGGGAAGCAGGCAAAGACCCGAAGGAAAAGAGGGCACTCTATATCCTTCGCCTGGGCCGCTATGTGCCTGACCTGTTCTACATCAGCCCCACGGCTGTTCGGAACTGGAAGTACTTCGTCCGCGACGTCGTGAAGGGTGGTTACGAGTACTTCGGTGTTCTGGTAGAGTTCTCCGCTGAGGTTGTCCGAGGCGATAAGTATACCTGGAGCAAGCCCAAGTTTTCCGTGGTTCGCACCCTGACTGACGAGGAGTACGCTCACGTTACAGAGCTTCGCGATATTATCAGTGAGCGTGTTTCCCAGTGGGAGGCTGACGCCGACCTCGACAAGTACGAGGATGAGGCACTGTCGGTTGACCGCAAGAGCGACAGGGTTGAAGAAGTCGATGACGAGCGGCAGATGCGGAAGCGGCAGGCCGAGGTCGAGGATGACGATGAGGAGACCCCAGCATCCCCGGTCGGCGGCAGAGGCAAGGGTAAGCCCAAGTTCGATGAGGATGAGGAGGATGAGAAGCCTCGAAAGGCTGCATCCCGCAAGCAGGAAGACGACGACGAAGACGATGAGCCGAAAGGCAAATCCAAGTCTCGCTCTCGCAAGCAGGAAGACGACGACGAAGACGATGAGCCGAAAGGCAAGTCCAAGAAAGGGTTCCTATCCCTCTCTTGACGACGATGAAGACTAGCATCGTCGGTCTTGTCTGAGATTCTTCGCAGGCCCGGAAATGCTACGGCTGCCTCCGGGCCTTCTTATCATTATTTTTTTTTTTTTTACTGCTGACGAGAGCCTATGAGAAATCCTACTTGTGCCCTGTGTACATTCGGGGCGAACAACATAAGAGTGCCAAAGAACCCGTGTCTGATGCCAGCGGTGGAGGACATCAAGCCTTTGCCAGTTGCAATCATAGCCGAACAGCCCTATCAGCAGGACGATATTTATGGGCAGATATTTGTTTCTAAACAACTGGCAGAGATTCGGAAGTTCTTCAAAGACAAAGGCATACAGGCTTACTGCACCTATGCCTTGAAATGCCCACGCCCACATAAGGACATCAAGCCGAATGAGAAGGCCATCAAGGTCTGTGCTCATGGCATTAACCTTGAAACCAAGAAACAGGAACGCACAGGTTATCTTCAGGCAGAGCTTGCCTTGGTGAAGCCAAAGCATATCATCACTCTCGGGGCTAATGCCTTTTACGGTGCTACAGGCCAGAAGCAGGGCAGTGTTCGACCGAACGGAGGGAGATACCTCGATGAGAAGACAGGCGTTTACCTGTATCCCACGATTCACCCGCTTCAGGCATCATATAGTATCCAGGCTAAAGAGACTCTGTGGGCTGACCTTCGCCGTTTTGCAGACTGGATTCAGTGTGGTTATGAGGAATCGGTGGAGTTCAATCCACCTGTCTACGTGGCAGATACGCTCAAATCCCTACGTGCTCTACAGAAACGAATTAGGGCTGCTGGAGGACTGGTGGCCGTTGATACGGAGACTCAGGGCCTTAATCCTTACGTTTACGGCAAGCACGTCAGGTCGATTCAGTTCTGTTGGGATGAGGACTTCGGCGGCGTGTTCGTGCCTCTCAAACTTGAGGAAGACTGCTACTACACGGATAAGAGCAACCGTGCAAGCTTCTGGACTGATGAGCCTCTTTCAGAGGCAGTAGAGATTATCAGGGAGATTCTGTGGGAGTCTCGCTGTATCTGGCATAATGGCAAGTTCGACCGGTTATGGCTCTATATGTGGGGCCTTCGGGAGTTCGGTGAGCCTATCCCGGCACCGAACATCTATATGGATACCCTCCACGTAGCGCACAACTTGGATGAGAACCGGGTGCTCAAACTTAAACAGTTAATCACTTCCGAGTTGGGTTACCCGACTTACGACATTCCTGACAAGCTGACAAAGAACCTTGATGTTCTGATTCCATACGCTGTAAAGGATACCGTCTGTGACCTTCTCCTTGCGAAGAAGTATGCAGGCATCCTGGAAACTGACAAATACCGAGACACCAGACGGCTCTATGCCTGGCTTCTCCGGCCAGTGGACAAGCTGTTCACGAAGATGGAACTCCGAGGCTGGCCCGTCGATAAGGATACGGTTCTGGAAGTCAGGAAGCTTGTCACAAAAGAGTTCGTTAAGACCGACCGCAAGCTTCACGAGCTATTGCTGGAGAAAGGCATAGTCCTCGGTTTCAAGAAGGGCATAGTCACGAAGGTTATCCGGGGCAGGGAAGTTCAGCGGGAGGACAATGTACCTGTAGACCAGGATGATATTCGTTACCTTCAGAAGCACGGACTCGATGCTTGCAAGGAACTGGGCATTACTCTGGACAGCCGGACATTCGCTTCACCTCAGAAGCTTGCCACATTGCTGTTCAAGACGTTGGGTTACCAGCCATCCAGCGATAAAAGCGTTGCTTACACCGAGTCCGGTGGGCTGGCAACCAGCGAGGACGCCTTGGTGCATCTCAAGGGTGACCCCTTCATTGACACTTTGTTCGAGTGGAGGGGTCACGCCAAGGCTCGCTCAACCTATGTTGAACCGATGCTCGAAGCTGCCGAGACCCGAGGCAGGCTGACTACCAGCTACAAGATTCACGGCACGGCAACCGGCAGGACAGCATCGGGCAAGGAGAACGAGAAGAAGACCTCCGGCAAAGAACGGGGCGGTATGAACCTCCAGAACCTTCCATACGATACGTATGGGCCGAATAAGCTGTCCGTTCGACACTGCATCAAGGCTAGGCCGGGCTGGAAGATAGTGGAGGCCGACTTCAGCCAGATTGAGCTTCGTGTCGCTGGAATGCTCTCCCAAGACCCGTTGTTCCTGAAGGCTTACAAAGAAGACAAGGACATTCACGCTATCCGTGCTATGAGGGTTGCCGGTTATACACCGGAAACCTGGGCCGAGCTTTCCAAGGAGAAGCAGAAGGAACTCAGGCAGAAAGCAAAAGCGGTCAACTTCGGGTTCCTCTACGGGATGTCTGCTCGAACGTTCAAGAAGTATGCTCTTACCAACTACGGTGTGGTCTTCACGATGGATGAGTGTAACAAGATTCGTGAGCAGTTCTTCAAAGACCATACCGGACTTGAAAGGTGGTATGCCCGACAGGAACGGGAAGCCCTGCGTAAGGGTTACGTTGAGAACCTGACCGGCAGACGGCGACACCTCCCGGACATCAAGTTCGAGAATGCCACTTCCAAGGAGCAGAAGGCCAAGTATCGGGCTGCCGTCCGAATGGCAATCAACACGCCGGTTCAGAGCTTCGCTTCCGACCTGAAGCTTATGTCCCTGCTGGCTGTGGACAAGGCGATAGACGAAGAATACGCCTACCTATTTGGCGAGGTTCACGATTCTATCTTGCTCGAAGTCCGGGATGACATGCTGGATGAGGTTATTGAGAAGGTGCTTAACATCATGTCTCATCCTCCGCTTCTGGACAAGTTCGGAATTGAGATGACCATTCCTATCAAGGCTGAGGTCAAGGTCGGCCAGAGCCTCGGTGAGGCCAAAGAGTATACACCGATGAGGAAGGCTGCCTGATGGGATTCTTTGAGTCTGGCATCCAGACAAATATACTCAACTACTTAAAGGCCAAGGGTGCCTATGCCGTCAACATTCACGGCGATGAATATCAGAAAGGCGTACCGGATATTCTGGTTTGCTATAAGGGCCTGTTCCTCGGGTTCGAGGTTAAACAGGCCGATGGCACCATATCGAAGATACAGCGAGTCCACCTCCAGAAGATTCGCAAGGCTGGTGGAATTGGTGAAGCTGTAAGGAGTTTGAAACGTGTCCAAGAAATCATCGAGTGCATTGATAGAGGAGAAACCTGGGTCAACACCCCACTGCCCTAAACCCGAGCAGCCTGACGGGGTGACCATCACCGTAGACGGTGAGGACTTTCACCTGGGTTATTCTCGAATAAGTAAATACCTTGACTGCCCAAAGCAGTTCAAATACTGCTACGTCGATGGCATGAAGGTCGAGGGCAAGATGCACATGCGCCGGGGCAATGCTTATCACGACTGTCTTGAACAGATGCTCAAGTACAAGATAGAGAAGGGTAAGCTTGCTGCCCTGCATAGGTGCGAGCGTCTTGCCGAGTTCTGCGGGGAGAAGTGGAACCTCTCCGAGTGCGAGACTAATAAGGTCATCGAGGCCGTAAGATACTACCATAACCATAACTACGTAACGCATAAGCCACTTGTCGTTGAGGAAGCCTTTGAAATTGTCCGAGGTGGGGTTAAGATAACTGGCCGTATCGACCTTATAGAAACCGATGGTTGGATAACTGACCATAAGTTTTCCAACGACATCTGGGCAGAAGCACGTGCCAAGCACGGCCCACAGCCAATCATCTATCAGTGGGCTGGGATAGATTACGTGTCTCCTAAGTACGGCATTCCGTATAGTGGTTTTCGGTATAATATTATGCGGTTATGGCCGTTCCCCGTTATCCAGGCTATCGAAATTGCACCTGTCTCACAAGCAGAGTCGGACTGGTGGGAGGAGCAGATTGCTGCGATTGCTCATAACATCCGGTCAGGTGCTTTCCCCGCTCGGGCTGATGATAAGACCTGCAAATGGTGCGACTACAAGAAGCTCTGTGCTCCTTGCATATACAACGTGAAGATGCCTGAGATAAAGGACGACATAGATGACTTCAATGATTGTGATTAACCAGGAGTAAGGTGAAGATGGAACGCTTTCGTCTGACAGATGACTTCCTAGCCAAGTATAAGGAAGTCAAACCCCCATTTGGTTTCAACGGCCTTGGGGAACTCGCATATTTACGCACTTATTCAAGAATCAAGGAAGATGGCTCAAACGAGGTCTGGTGGGAGACTTGCAGGCGTGTTGTAGAGGGAACCTACAACATGCAGAAAGCCTGGATTGAAATGAACGGCCTCGGCTGGAACCCGCAAAAGGCTCAGTTCTCCGCTCAAGAGATGTACGACAGAATGTTCCACATGAAATGGCTGCCACCCGGTAGGGGTCTCTGGGCGATGGGAAGCCCAATAACCGAGGAACGTGGTTGCTATGCTGCCTTGAATAATTGTTTTGCTCACGAAACAGAAATAATCACTCGGGAAGGGATTAAGCGAATCGGTGATTGCGTGGGTACTATTCAAACCCTACTGTCTCGAAATGGGAAATGGATAAAATCACCTATCCAAATTTTTGGTATTCGCCCATTACGAAAAATAACATTCCGGCGTCAAGGTAGGGATATGATTGTATATGCAACTCCCGACCATCGCTGGTTCGCTAAATCACCGTCGGATGTTAGCCACAATAAGGGTTTTAAGGAATATGTAACAGATGAACTGAAGCCCGGCTATAGAATGCAGTATATGTTCGGCCAGGGCATTAAAGACTTGGAACCTAATCCATTCGGCATTGCTCACGGCATAGCTTTTGGCGATGGTACAAAGTCAAGCAATGCTCACCTTTATCTGTGCGGGGAAAAGGCTGATTTAGCAAAATGGTTCCCACTGAATCACGCAACCCCAGCACTGGACAAAAATGCAACACGGATTAGTAATATTCCGCTTGGTTTTAAGAGATTACCCGACTTGAGCGAGCATAGAACCTATCTTCTGGGTTGGTTGATGGGTTACTTTGCTGCTGATGGTTGTTTGACCGAGGCGGGACAGGCAATTATTTGCAGTTACACGAGAGAAAATCTTGAGTTTGTAAGGTCTGTGTGCGCTATTCTCGGCATTGGCACTTTTGATATACGTGAGGAGAGAGTCACCAGCAACCTTGATGGTGAGGACTACATCTCTTACAAGATTCAGCTTATGTTGCAATTCCTGACTGAAGACTTTTTCCTGCTTTCCAAACACAAAGAACGGTTTAAGCAGCTAGAAGTAGAAAGTCGTCATTTCTGCAACTGGAATGTAGTATCTGTTGAGGAAACGGATAGAGTTGAGGAAGTTTTCTGTGCCACAGTCCCCGATGAAGGCGCATTTACTTTGGCAGGAAATATCCTAACAGGTAATTGCGGTTTTGTATCGACTAAGGACATAGCCACAACGGGCAGTGACCCGTTCTGCTTCCTGATGGATGCCAGTATGCTCGGGGTCGGCGTAGGATTCGACACCAGGGGAGCCGGAACCATCACCATCCGTAAACCCAGACCGGTTGTCGAGACCATGGTCATCCCTGACAGCCGGGAGGGATGGGTAGAGTCAGTTAGGCGTCTGCTCGACTCCTATTTCAAGGGCGGCCCTACTATGGAGTTCGACTACTCCGAAATACGTCCTGCCGGGGTGCCCATTAAAGGGTTCGGCGGCGTTGCCTCTGGGCCGGAACCTCTGAAGCGGTTACACGAAGACCTCCGCAAGATTCTCGATGCCCACGATTGCAAGGAAATCAGCAAGAGACTCATCGTGGACATTATGAACCTCATCGGCAAATGTGTTGTCGCAGGTAACGTGAGGCGCACGGCTGAGATAGCCATAGACTTCGATTGGGATGATATGGACTATTTGACACTCAAGCATTATGAGACCAACCCCGACCGGGCCGAATATGGTTGGGCATCCAACAACTCCGTAGCAGCCCCGCTTGGTGCTGATTATTCCCAGTCTGCTAAGTTCGTCCGGTACAACGGTGAGCCGGGTTATGTCTGGCTCGATAACATCCGAGGTTATTCTAGGATGAACAATGGCCCGGACTTCAAGGACAAGAGGGCCGATGGATGTAACCCCTGTGTGGAGCAGAGCCTTGAGTCTCATGAGCTTTGCTGCCTCGTAGAGACGTTCCCCAACAAGCATAAGGACTTGGCCGACTACAAGAGAACGCTCAAGTTCGCCTATATGTATGCCAAAACTGTCACCCTTGGCAAGACTCACTGGCCCGAGACCAACAGGATTCTCCTTCGCAACAGGCGTATCGGGTGCTCAATGAGCGGTATTGTGCAGTTTATCGCTTCCAGGGGCCTGCATACCTTGAAGGAATGGGCAACTGCGGGCTATGCGACCCTTGAATACTACGATGAAGTCTACTCGGACTGGCTCTGTGTGCCTCGGTCTATCAAGATGACATCCGTCAAACCTTCTGGCACTGTGAGCCTCCTAGCCGGAGCTACACCCGGTATGCACTTCCCTGAGAGTCGTTACTACATCAGGCGGATGAGGATAGACAATAAGTCCGAGCTTATCCCGGCCCTGGTCGAAGCTGGCTACAAGGTTGAGCCTTGCATCGGACAAGAGGACAGCACGGTTGTTGTCGAGATTCCCGTTAAAATCGAGGAGAACGTGAGAACTGTCTCTGAGGTTTCAATGTGGGAGCAGTTGGCTCTCGCTGCTTTCCTCCAGAGGTATTGGGCAGACAACCAAGTGTCCTGCACTGTGACCTTTGACCCTGAGACCGAGGGAGCACAGATAGTCAATGCCCTCAACTTCTATCAGTATCAGTTAAAGGGTGTCAGCTTCCTCCCAAGGTCGGAACGAGGTGCATTCCCTCAGATGCCTTACGAGGAAATCTCTGAGGAACAGTATGAGACCCTGGCTGCCAACTTGAAGCCATTGGACTTCTCCAAGGTGAGAGGTGAAAGGGCAGACGTTGAGCGGTTTTGTGATGGCGATAAATGCACGATAGGAGCACACTAATGCCAATAGTCATAGGACTCGGATACCAGAAGCGAAGCGGTAAGGACACTTGTGCTCAAATGATACTTGAACTGGCAAAGCAGGCTGGAATCCCGGCTTCTCGTCGGGCATTGGCAGATGCGCTCAAGGAGGAGTGTGCTGCCTATTTGTCTCCCATCATGGGCATTCCGTATGAGGAAATCCTCCGGCAGATGCACGGCACGACTGAGGAGAAAGCTCGCTGGCGGCTCATCCTCCAATGGTGGGGAACAGAGTTCAGGCGAGAACAAGACCCGGACTACTGGATTAAGCTTCTTCGGAATTGGATTGAAACGAATTGCAAAGACCTGAACCACATAGTTGTCATACCCGATGTGAGGTTTATCAACGAAGTGGATATGTGCAAATCGTACCCTGTTGGATTTGCGATAAACGTCATACGCCCCGGTCTTGAAAGTTTCGATACTCACGAATCGGAGACTGAGCTTGCAGACTACCAAGGCTGGAGTGGTATAATAGTGAATGACGGTGACCTCACTGACCTAGAAGCCAAAGTGAAAGAGGCGTTCATCTATATGATGACGTTTTCCATGACCCATGAGGAATGTAATACTACCAGTCACAGCAGGTGTGCTGTGCCACAATAAGCTAAGTGTCCAAGACCTGGTACCCGGTGATTGTGTAAGTGGCTATGATACCTACAATCGCCGGGTAACCATGGCCCGGATTGTATCTATCGAGCCACTGCCTCCTGTCCCCAAGATACGGGTTCCTCTTACTCGCCTTATGACGGTCACTCTGACAGCTAAGACGGTCATTCTGACCCCGAATGGTGAGAGGACGCTGGCACAGAATGTCAACCGGATAACCGGCTACTGCTATAAGAACCCCAAGAACCTCCTCGTCAGAGAAGTGGACGCCATTATGGAGTGCAAAGAGACCGTCGAGGTCGTGAGGCTTACCTGGGATGAACCGGACTACATCTGGACTGACGGAATCCTGGTGGGAGCCAAATGGACATCGTAGACAGACTAACTGAAATCTATATCAACAACCCTGATGAGGGAGAAGCTATAGCCAGAGAGTTTGGCTTGTGGGATAGCATCAAGGACAGACTATTCAAGGCTCTGAATGTCTACGTCTGCCAGAACGATGTAAACAGGTTCATCGAATATGTCTTCATTGACCCTGAAACCGGCGACTACCTCGAACAGCAGGACTTCCACGAGGAGTGGCAGCATCTCGTATCTAACCACGACAGGGTGCTTATTGCGGCCCCGAGAGGTCACGGTAAATGCTTGGCCGGGGATACAAAGATTACCCTAGCTGATGGTAGCCGTAAAATAGCCTCAGATATTCCTCTTAACACACCGTTCGAGATTTTGTCTTGGGACGAAAATGAAGGTTACAGCATACGCACCGCTCGTATATGGCGCAACATCGTACAACCGATAGTTCATATTAAAACTGCTTTCGGAAGAAGCCTTCGTGTTTCTCCTGAACACCCGTGTTGGAGTGCTACAGGATGGAAAACAGCAAAAGATATTCAAGTAGGTGACCGGTTAGGTGTAGCTCTCGGTAGTCCTTTTGGTTCCAAGAGCGTAGACTTGGATAAAGCCTGGCTTCTTGGATTCCTTATCGGTGACGGCACTTTATCTAGGTTAAAGGCCAAGTACATCAAAGGCAGCGTTCAATTTACGTGTGCAGAAAGCGAGATAATTGACCGTGTAACTGCTATATGTAATCGTCAAGGCTGGAAACTTGAACCGCTGAAATATAACAAGTATGGCTGGGAAATCCGAAAATGTCGTGACTTGGTTGCCTGGCTAAAAAGACTTGGAATTGCAGGTACGAACTCTCACGATAAGTTTGTTCCAGAAGACATATTTACATGGAATCAAGAATCTGCGGCAGCCTTTATTGAAGGGTATTTTGATTCTGATGGGACAGCGTGTTACCCAGGGGGCCGTTATCGACACGTAGCATTTAACAGTGTTTCCCGAGAGCTTTTGGAAGGTATTCAAACTCTACTCCTTAGATTTGGTGTTAGCTCTCAGCTAACACCTAAAGACGTAGTGCCTTCCTGGGTTTTGGTTATTCACGGTAGTAGTATAAATCAGTTTTCCTCAATTCTATCTCCTTGCTCTAGGAAGAATCAGAATATTCGGCAGATGAGCGAGGGCATAGTAACCAATGATAACGTTGACCTTTTTGGGCATCATAGGTCTCGAATGCTTGCGTATGCTGCATATGCGGGCAACGAGGTCTTTGCCAATAACGCACGGCTTCAATGGGACTACGTAACTGAGGTCATCTTTGAAGAACCTGAGATGACTTATTCAGTGGAGGTAGAGGGAACACACGTCCACATTACAAATGATTTTGTGACACACAATACTGTCCAAACCATCGGTAGGATAGTCTGGGAGCTTGGGCGCAACCCGGAAATCAGGGTCAAAATCATCGGTTCCTCCGACGACAAGGCCAAAGAAATCCTGGGCCTTGTGAAGGAAGTCATCGCCACATCTGAGCGAGTCCACGAGATATTCCCGAACCTGGAGATAGATGCCACTCGTGGAGACACCAAAACGGCATTCTTCGTCAAGAGACGCATTCCTCAGAGAGACCCTTCTGTGGAAGCATCGGGTGTTCTCTCGACTGGTGCTGGAGGTCGTGCTGACCTCCTGGTGTGCGACGATGTTGTTGACCTCAAAAACGCAGTCATCAACCCTGCCCAACGTGAGCAGGTTATCAAGGCTATCGAGGAAACGTGGTTTTCCCTGGTTGCCTCTAAGGGTCGAATCATTTGGATATGCACCCCTTACCACGTTGCTGACGCCACACACGTCCTGAAGGCCAGAGGCACATTCACCGTCTGGTGGACTCCGGCCATCGAATACAAGATGCACTTCGAGGACGACGGTACTCCGATTGTTGACCCTGAAACCGGGCAGCAGAAGGTAACGAAGAAAATCCTGTGGCCGAGCAAGTGGTCTGAGGAGAAGCTGAAAGAGAGGGAGGCCGAGGTCGGCACCCGAGCATTCGCAAGGCAGTATCTCCTCAATGCTATGTCCGACGAAGAAAGGACGTTCCCCGAGAAGTCCCTGGAGAAAAGCTTTGACAAGACCATTGCTGACATCGGTGAGGACATCGAGGATACTTGGGCAACTTATGGCGGCGTAGACCTCGCAACGGCCCTTGGTAAGAAGAATGCTTGGACAGTCATCACAACTTTGGCGAAGTCGCCGTATGACTCCAGGCTCTACTTCAAGGAGATATATCGCCGGAGGATGCCGTTCTCTACGACCATCAAGTGCATCCTGGAGCAGTATCGAAAGCACAACTGGAGAATGGTCTACGTCGAGAACAACCAGTATCAGCAGGCAGTCATTGACGCACTTGAGGAGATAGATAAGTCCTTGCCGGTCTACTCGTTTACAACGGGCACCAACAAGGCCGATGAGAAGGTCGGGTTGCCCGGCCTCAACGTTGCCTTTGAAAAGGGCCATTTCGCCATACCTGCGGCCAAGTTCCCTCTGGCCGGTGACGAAGTATCACCTTTGGCAATCCTGATGAACGAGCTTAGAACACACCCCGGAGGGGAGTTCTCCGATACTGTGATGTCACTATGGTTTGCATGGTCGGCAGCAGTGAAAGGTTCCGGCGACTTTGAAGATGCATATATCGAAGCAGTAGCCTCATAAAGACGCCATCAATCGGCACTACTATGTTATGATATAAGCAGTCTGTTGCAAACGCCTTACTTCCATGCTATAATGAGGATAGTTGCCATGAACTCACCTTTTGATATACAAAAGCCGAAGCGACAACCGGTTACATACTGGGCTAAGAAGATTGGGCGAGCGTTGAATGAGCTATTTGATACTGACTCGTCTAACCCACGACACGCCGTTCCTCGAATCAAGGATTCCAACTCTCTAACTGACACGTTCTTTGCTTCGGCTAATCCAGCTTCCATTCCGAACCTGTGGAGAACCCATCAGACTCGGAAGGCTGTCTATCAGGACATAGAGCGGATGGACGCCGAGGATGAGACGGTGGCAACGGCCCTCGACATCATAGCTGATTGTTCAGTTTCCTACTCTGAGACTCAGAACATTCCTCAGTTCAATATAGTGTCCAAGGACGCAAGAGTGCAGAAGATTCTCAGCGACCTTTCCGCACGACTTGACCTTCCGGGCGAAATATGGCAGATTGCCAGAGATGGTGTGAAGCAGGGCAACGAGTTCAGAGAGGTCATCATCGACCGGCAGGCGATGAAGATTATAGCCCTGAAGCAGACCATCTCGTATCAGATTTACCCGAAGACCAATGAGAGGGGCGACAAGCTGCCCGGATGGATAGCTCTCAAGGATGGAGACCTTTATGGCACTGAGGCCGGGAGAGAGCTTGAGGAATGGCAGATAGTGCCGTTCCAGTTCGGTCACAAACGGGGCTTCCTGACGGTGCCTCCGCTGGCCTCGGCACGACGCAACTGGATTCGGCTTTCAAAGATGGAAGACGGCATGGCAATCGCAAGATTGACCCGTGCTTACGATAAGTTGGTTCACCGTATTCCGGTCAAGCCCGAGATGAGCCGTGAGGAAGTCATGGCCCGCATTCGGATGTATAAGGACAGCATCACTAAAAAACGTATGCTGAACTCTGAGGGTTTGCTGGAGCAGACGGACAGCCCGCTTGACATACAGTCCGACTTTTACCTCCCGGATACTGGAGATGGCCGTGGAGGAGTTGAGCAACTATCCAGTAACAATGCACAGCTTGGAAACCTGAACGACATCATCTATCATCGTGAAAAGCTTCTCACCAGGCTCCAGGTTCCGATTGCTTACTTGCAAATCACTTCGGCACAGAAGACTCACCTGACTGCCGGTAGTAACAAGGGCGATGTTGAGATTCAGTTTGCAAGAATGCTCAGGAGAGTTCAGCGGATGCTCAAGAAAGGTCTGCGCCGGGTGTGCGACATCGAGCTTATGCTCCATGGCATAGCCCCGAGTGAAGACCTGTATGAAATCCAAATGACCCCTATCAACACCAAAGACCTCCGGGAAGACGCCGAAATCGAGCTTACCTACGCTCAAGCGGCTGTGTATTTCCTGGAAGCCTTCGGTGCTCTGCCGCCTGAGTTTGTCGCTGAGAAGTTTATGCACCTTGATACGGAACAGACCGATGTACTTGAGCAGTTCCTCAAGAAGTATTCTGACCGTATCACTGAGGCCCGCGTGAAGGCTATCGAGAATGCGGCCATTCCGAAGTCTGATTTGATTAAGGACAGGCTGCCGGGCGACTCCCAGAAGGGCAGAGGCAGTGGCAACCAGAACAAAACGCGAGGCAGTAGGACAACCGAGCAAAAGGGCACTGCGGAAGCACAACAGTCTGTGCCAATCGAAACTTTGGTAGACATCATCTACGAACTTCAGGAGGCAATCTACCAGGACTTCCGTGACCAGGGAATCCACGTTCCCGAGATAGACGAGATTAGTCAGCGGAATGTCATTAGAGCAGGACTTGCTCAGGTAGCAAAAACACCGGATGCAGAGCTTATCGTCAACTAAGGCAAGAATCGACCTCTATAACGAGGATTGCCTGACCGGAATGAAAGAGAAACTTGCCGCCAAGTCGGTTTCTCTCATTGTCACTAGTCCACCTTACAATATCGGGATAGAGTATGGCACCGAAGGTTATGACGACCACATGCCCAGGGCCGATTACCTGGACTGGATGGTTGATGTTTCCTACGAGATGCACCGAGTCCTTGCCGATGACGGCAGCTTGTTCCTGAACCTCGGGAGCAAGCCGACTGACCCCTATATCCCGCATGATGTACTCAATATCTTCCGTCGATGCTGGCACCTACAGAACACTTTTCTGTGGGTCAAGAGTCTCTACGTTGAGGACATTGAGACCACGGTAGGGCACTTCAAACCGATTAACTCCCCACGTTTCGTCAATGACTGTGTGGAGTTTATCTACCAGCTTACCAAGACCGAGGATACACCGAAAGACCAGGGGTTCGAGTATGTCTTCCACCTGACCAAGGATGGCAAGACCCCAGTTGACCGGCTGGCCCTCGGAGTTCCTTACGAGGATGCTTCCAATCGGAAACGATGGAAGAATGGCAGTCTCGGGCTGCATTGCCGAGGCAATGTGTGGGTCATACCTTATAAGACAATTCAATCCAGAGACAAGGACAGGGGAGGCCATCCGGCCACATTCCCTCCTCAACTTGCGATGAATTGTATGCTGGCCCACGGCCTGGACAGAATCAAACTGGCCCTTGACCCGTTCAATGGGGAAGGCAATTCGGCGATAGCTGCCGCCACCCTCGGTGTAGACTTTGTGGGCTTTGAGCTAAATGAACAGACACACAAGAATGCCCTAATCAACGTCGGATTGGTGGAAGAAGAAGTAGCATGACTGTAAGACGATTAACGGTTGCGCTCGTCATCCTGGTAGTCTTATGTCTATGTCTTGCTCGTAGAACCGAAAGCACGGCAACTACGAGCAGTTTGACCAAACAGGAGATGGTAGCCGTATCGCAAGAAGCAACACCGGATGTGTGGACGGTTTCCACTCCGTCCTGCGATGTTGCGGGCGTTGAGCTACCCGCTGACCTTGCACTAGCAGGTGAGGTCAATGTCGTGAGTTCCGGCATACCTATGGAACCCTACTGCCGGAAGAAATGGTTGCCTCCGTAGCGTTGATAATCTGGTATCAGATTAATCATGTGAATAACCTCAAGGAAGGCCCTGTGTGATTCGCAGGGCCTTTTGCTTACCACGTATTTCCGTACCGGTACCAAGCAGCCCTCACATCGTGGACACTTGCAGTCTGCGAAAGGTGGGGCAAGTGTGATAGTATAAATATAGGCAGATAGTGCTTGGAGGGCAGTAGTATGGCTTGGAAACCTGTCTCAGTAGTCAACTTCGTAACAGACTACCTCGAAGGGAAATCCGACAATGACCTTGCTCTAAAATACGGAGGCACCATCGACCAAGTAAAATTTCTGATAGCCCGTCTTCGCAAAAGCGAAGGTCTACCTACCAGGGATGAACTTCGTGCCGGGGTCTCATTCGAGTATAAAGCAGCCCAAGAACGACAAGCATTCCGTAAGTTCCTCCTTCGAGCAAAGACCTTCCCCGAAATCCGAGCAAAGTTTGGTGACCTATCTGAAACTCTCCTGGCCGAGAAGCATCCTGGACTAAACCTCTTTGAGCAGATAAACAACTTCGGTGAGAAGATATACATTCTATTACCAGAGGTTGGCGAGGAAGACTGGCGGGCACTGGTCAAGGAACGAGTCTGGGCCTACCACACGTCCGAAAGTCTGGAAGGGCCTTGGAAGCAGCCATACCAGGTGATACAGATGCCAGATGATGCTTTCCTGGACGATGAGATTATCATTGCCCCGATATACGACGCACACCTAGGCCACTACGCACACAAGCGGGAAAAGTTGCTCGCTTATATAAGGTGGATAGAGGAGACACCGAATGTCTTCACGTTCCTGGGCGGTGATTTTGAGGAAAATGCCCTGGACGATGGTAGAGGGATGACCTACTCCCAGCAGGTTCCTCCGTCACTGCAAATCAAGCGTTCCTGTGAGCTTCTGGCCCCGATAGCCCACAAGATTCTGTTCACACTCTCGGGCAACCATGAGCTTCGGACAGAGAAGCGGGCGAACATCGACCCCTCTGCGGTCGTAGCTAGCTACTTGAACGTTCCTCACTATGCCGGGCCGGTCTATTGCACGATTCTCGGCAAAGGTCGAAGGTGGAAGATATACGCTTTCCACGGCAACACTAGCTCTCAGACCAAGGGAGGTAAACTCAACGCTGCCGGTCGGCCTCGGAGATTCACCGACTTCGTTCACTTCTATGTGAGCGGCCACACTCACGACCCGATGGTAAACAACGAGACCTGTCTGGTGGAAGACCCGGAACGCTGCCGGTTGACCTACCAAACACAGTGGATAGTTACCTGCCCATCTTTCCTCGGTTGGGAAAACACTTACGCCTATGTTGCAGGTTGGCCTCCTCCGGGCAAGGGAGGAGTCGCTATACATTTATATGGTACCGGCGACTACGAGGCCATAGCAAGGGACAGACGATAACTAAATAAGGGCAAGTGAATAGTAAAGAGACCGGCGATTATCGTTGCCGGTCTCTTTGCATTTATTCCACTTATCAAGTCGGCCTAGTACATATACCTGATTATTGTTAAACGCCCCACTTACTGTTGACTTTGATTATCCACTCAAGTATACTGAAGATGTTAGCCATCCAAACAACTACATTCATACACTATGGAGGTAACGACAATGGCAGTAGTAGAGACAAGAGAGATGAAGAAGAACGCAAGAGTTGACTCGCAGATTGTGATGGCCGGTGACATCGGCAGCGTCTACGGCGGCAAGATTATCGACTCCAAGATGAGCCTGAACGAGGCCATAGTGGAGGCTGGTCTGGACTTCGAGGTTGCCCTGGAGAGGATTCGCATAGCCAAGAAGGTCGGAGGAAAGGTCATCCCTGGTTACTTCGTAACCTATCGCACTGACACCGGAGACCCGCTCGGAGTCGTCAAGAGTCGCTACGTTCCGATGCAGAACAGAGACGCTTTCAGGCCGTTTGAGGCATTCATCGGCAATGAGGCTTGCGTCGAAAGTGCAGGCGTATTGCATGGTGGCCGATATACGTGGATGTGCCTCGACCTCGGTAGCTTCGACATTCTGCCCGGCGACACTATCAACAAGCATCTGCTCATCATCAACTCGCACGACGGGTCGAGTAACATCCTGGCTCAGTTGATGCCGAATAGACTGGCCTGCCAGAACATGCTCAACTTCTCGTTTGGTGCCGGTGGCGGCAGTGAGCCGTTCAAGATTCGCCACACGGGTTCGGCTCTCATCAAGCTTGAAGAAGCCCGCAACGTCATGTCGATTGCAGCCGATGGGTTCAAGAAGGTGCAGGAAGCGTTCTCGCTGATGAAGGACACCCGTTGCTCGCAGGAAGACCACAACCTCATCGTTCGCAAGTCCTTCGGGGTCACGGATGAGGATATGGAGAAGTTCCTGGCCGGAGACTACGTGAAGACTCCTCAGTGGGTTGGACACGCGAAGGAGATTGATAAGGTCTACGAGATTGGGCCTGGTATGGACATCCCCGGAGTCCGTGGAACCGTGTGGGGAACGTTCCAGGCAATCACTACCTACTTCGACCACTTCAGACACGTTCGGGGCAGCGGCAACAACCCGGACACTGCCATCGAGTCCAAGCTTCTCGGTCACGCCGCCGAGAAGAAGATTGCAGCGTTCAAAGCCTGCATGGATTTCTGCCGAAACTAGCCCCGGTCAACCTTCCAACCTCAAAACAAGGCCACCCTATGCAGGGTGGCCTTGTCGCATTTATCTAACTCCGCAACTACGCAATTCATCCCAGTAAATTTTTTTATAATGTGGACACCCTACAGTTGCGCTCTTTTGCTACAGTATATTCAGCAAACCTTGTGTGAGGTCAGACATGCAGAAACTCCTAGCAAAGCCCAAGTCACGGCTCCTGCTCTCAAGGCTGGAGAAGCGTGACACGGCACTCATACAGAGTGCCCGGCAAGACAGGGATTCGCTGTTCGCTGACCCGACGAACCAGCGGTATCCCCTGGATACTGTGGAGCACATCCAGTCTGCAATCGAGTTGATTCAGGCTCCGGCCAACGCCGCCGCTTGCTCTGAGAGCGAGATGAAGGCAATGAAGGCTCGAATCAAGACTGCGATGCTCAAGCACAGTATGAAGGTGCCCACTGAGAAGCAGGGTTGGGAACACGACCCCATCCTGCCCCTCACGCAAGACCACTACACGGTGGATGGTAGTGCTGAAGAACTGCTCGCCAAAGTGCGACACGCCTTCAAGGAGTGGAGGAGTAACCAGAGTGATTATTCAATCCGCTGGTCTTGCATCCTCGCTACGTTCGCCAACAGCATTCTCATCTACACCGACGAGTGGGATTCGGACACCGAATACTATCTGGTCGGCTACACGGTCGATGAGGCCGGAAAAGTCGCCATAACCGGTGAGCTTACTCGGGTTGATGTCAAGATGGTCGTCTCGGCCCTTGGCGTGGAGCAAGCCACAAACGGAGAGGAGCAGACCGCAATGCAGACAGACGAGACAAAACCGAAGACTCAGGACGCCGTTCCTGACGCCACTCCGGTCGCTGACATTGCTGCTGCCGCAACTCCTGCCAACAAGTCGGACGATAATCCGACGCTGGAGGAGAAGAAAACGGACGCTGAGTCTCCTGGAGTCTCTATCGCGGAACCCGCTGATGAAGCAACAAGCGATTCCCCGGCAGAGAAATCCGATGAGATTCCGGCAACCCCGGCAGCCGATGACGGCGGCACGTCCGACGCAGTGAAGTCGGCCATGGGCAAGACGGCCTCTGGTACGAAGCAGGATGAGCCTCAGAGCTTCGATGAGTCGAAGCTTCTGCAAGGTGACTCCTACGACTACGGCAAGCTGCCTCTGAGCTTCATCCAATCGGCAACGACTGAGGAGAGCAACGGCAGCAAGCTTATGCGTATCCAGGGTATCGTGACCCGTGGAAACATCGTGAACTCGAAGGGCGAAGTCTACCCGACTAGCGTCTGGGAGAAGAACCTTGACCAGATGAACCAGGCTGCCAAGGCCGGAAAGTTCCTGGGCAAGCTCGAACATCCCGACTTCGAGCAGGGCTTGGTAGATGCTGCTATCAAGTTCGACGAGTTCTGGCTCCAGGGTGATGACCTCTGGGCCAAGGCCACAGTCATTCCGACTGAGCCTTACGGCAAGAACCTGCAAGCCATGATTGAGGCCGGAGTACAGGTCGATTTCTCCAGCCGAGGTTACGGCAGCAAGGTAGTCCAAGACTGGCGCGGGGTTCAGCGGCCAGTTATCCAGGACGACTTCGTGTGCGTGGCATTTGATGCTGTGTGGCACGGAGCCTCTACTGGTAGCGGCGTGAAAAGCGTCGAGTACCAGAGCGACCCGAACCCAACTACTACTACTATATCTGAAGGAGATGCACCTACCGTGGAAAAGGAAAAGAACGAGACCCAGACCCAATCCGCAGTTGAGGTCAAGGCCGCTGAGATTAGGGCCAAGGCCGAACTGAAGCAGACTCGGGTTGCTCTGCTCGACAGTGCCAACCTGAACGAGGTCGGTATGAGGGCTTACCAGACCGCACTTGAGAAGTGCGACACTCTGGAGAGCCTGATTCAGACCTCCGAGAGCCTGCTGCCGCACCTGGAGGCCACCTTTGGCAAGTCCGAGGAGGCCGACAAGACTGAGACTCAGAGTGTGACCTATATGCCGCACTTCTTCGTCAAGCAGTCTCAGGAGGAACTTGCTCCTCAGACCGTTGGCGAACTGTTCAAGAGAATGGTTCAAGACCTTCCCGATGGCCCTGCCAGACCGGGCGTTCCGAACCATTTCACCAGCCCTCGTATGGCTTGTTACCAGATGCTCTGCAACATCGCAAGAGAGCAGCAGGGCACCTTTGATGGTCGCAGAGCGGCCCTCGGTCTCCTGGCCCTTGAGCAGGGCAAGATTGACCGGGCGAAGGACATTCTGGAGCAGAGCCTCCCGACTGGTGCGACCGTTGCCAACGGCAATATCGATGGAGATGGTGCTCCTCTGAGCAACTATCTCATCTTCCCCCTCGTTCGTCGGGTATTCCCGATGTATATTATGAACGAGATTGCCTCCATCCAGCCGATGGACAGGCCCGAAGGGAAGATTTTCTACCTCGACCACTACCGAGTTGATGGGGAGGCGAACGAGACGAGGCTTGACCTCAACACTTCGTCCAACCCGTTCAACTCCAGTTTCAGCGACAATAATACTGAGGGAGCCCCCGCTCTCCAGATTCGTCTCAGACTGTCGAGCCAGCTTGTTCAGGCGCACACCAAGAAGCTTGGTGCAGCGTGGTCTATCGAGGAAATGCAGGACTTGAGAGCCTACCACGGCCTCGATGCTGCACAGGAACTCCTCGGTGGCATCGCTCGTGAAATGGCCCTGGAGTGGAACATGGAAGTCCTGAACGACATGCTCGCTCAGGCCACAGCCTGTGCTCTGACTTATGGAACCCAGCGTCCTGCAAATGGATTTGACAGTCAGAAAGACTGGGATGAGTATATCTGGAACTATATCCAGAAGCTCGACAACATGATTTTCGCCAAGCGGAATGGTGGAATGACCCACATCGTCTGCGGTGTGGACGCTGCTCTCGCACTTGCCAAGTCGATGAGGGGCGCGTTCACTATCGGCGGCAGCGATGGTAGAGCCGAGGAGATGGAGATGTATCCTGGAACCACGTTCTATGGAAACATCTCGACTCCGAACGGTAGCCGCTATCGGGTGCTGAAGACCAACTTCTGGGGCACTGGCACGACCAACGGCTCCAAGATTCTTGGTCTTCGCAAGGGTACCGAGTGGTCTGATACGGCCTACATCTGGGCACCGTACACCGACTACGTGACTCCTATGCTCACCGACCCTTCCGACTTCTCCCAGAAGCAGGGTGTTGTGAGCCGAGCCGCAAAGAAGGTCGTCGTTGCCGATGCGATGGGCTACATCACCGTAACCAACGCGTCTGGCGAACTCGTATAATCTCCAGTGTGAGATGAGTGCCTAGAATGGCCCCGGTGAACTTTGCCGGGGCCATTTCTTTGCCAAAGTGTGCTATAATATCAGTATGAACTCTTATATCTACAACCCGCTAAACGCTCCGCAGTTTGTGGGTAGTAACATGTTCCCACCTCGGACTTATGTAGTTGTTGATGAGGCTACGGTAGCCCGATTAAAAGCAGGTAATGTGGATGTCCACATTGAGGGAGATGACAAGTTTAGACCCTTATTCGTCGTAAACATTCCGGCGAAGATACCTAACCAACTCTAATAAGGAGGACATTCAAGATGTCAAAAGTATCGACGGCTATAGACCTCATCATCTCGTGGTTGGCGAAGTCCCTGGCCTGCCTGCTTGACCTCGTTAAGTCTGGGCAGGCTGACAAAGCAGGTCTACTCATCCTGGACATTCAGGATGTCATCAGCAAACATCTGCTTGCTGTCAAGGCTTTCATCCCTGAGAAGCCCATCGGCAAGGTGCCAGGTAACTTCTTCGCCAAAATTGCATGGATACTCAAAAACTCCGCTTACTTGAATATCCTTGCTGCTCTAGCAATTGACTTTGACCCGTTCGAGGAAGCCAAACTAACAGCTAAATCCGTTGCTATGAAGTGGGGTTTCTACAACGAGGTCTATGGAGGATAATGAAGATGAGACTGATACCAGCCATTTTGACGGCTCTGTTTGTTTGTACTACGGCCTGGGCCAGAGTAGATAAGCTCCCGTCATATCACGACGAAAATGTTGCCAGGACAGAGGCTGCTAGAAATGCACCTCCTTCAGACCCGCCATGGGATGGAAGGCCCGGCACTATCAAACATGCAATGGAACAGCCAGACGGAACGCTCGTAATACTCGACTGTGTTCACGTAGGGGCCATCTACAAGGAACCCCAGAAATACATAGTTATCTATGACTGGTATACATCCTGGAGAACCATGATTGTAAACATTCCTGCGACTCCAGAAATGAGGCCAGGCCAAGTAATTGATGTTATCGGCACGATGGCCACACTATCCGATGGTAGACGCCTTGTTGAATACCCTACCATCTTGGGCTACTCAGATAAGCAAGGAAAACTTCTTGTCCAGGGAGGGCCGATGATAAAAGGTATATCCCAGGCCATTCCTTGGGCCTATAAGATTCAGCTTACCAAGATAGATAAGCCTGAAGGAAAGGGAAAAACTACCACTTCGACTGGAATTAGGGCAGCGGATGCAACTACTATTAGTGACTCCATTATCAGAATCAAAGACCTGACCACTTATGACTCTGTTGCAGAACTTCTTGCTGCCAAGCCCACGGAAGGTAAGTGGGTTCGACTCCTAGACCGTAGAGTTTACTGCATTGGTAAAGACGACATTGGAACATTTATCGTCGTTAGAGACGGAGATAGTGAAGACAAACTTTTGCAAGTTTACACTACTGCCAGGCCCAAAACTAAATCAGCCAATGTGACTAGAATCATCGGCAAAGTGCATGTCAAAGACGGTTCTATTGTATTGGAAACTGATATAGGGTCAACCATAGACCCACAAATCGCCGTGGGTTCTGTGGCAATAATAGACTAAGGAGGCAACCTTGAGAAGACTACCAATAGTTCTTCTGCTACTGAGCCTGTTCGTATCAATGCCCGCTCAGGCTCAGTTTATTCCTCCACCCGATGGAGGAGGCATTGAACCCCTGCCGAGTGCTCTTCCGGCTATCCATACTATGGCTTGGGCCAAAACTCAGCCGGACGGAACTCTATTAACAGAGCCTATGGCGGGCAAGGTGGTAACCAGGGTCTTTCCCGACTTCGGTTATTTCTATATTTCAAAACCAGACCGAAGTATGGGCATACGTGTCAAGGCCGCCGAGTGCCCTAACCCAGGCGACATCATAACTGTAACTACCGGGGTTATGAACACCGATGAGCTTGAGAGGTTCATTGATAACGCTTCATATAGCATAGACGGACACGGTGACCAGATTCGACCTCTTGGAATGTCCAATAAGAGCTACGGAGGTGGGGATTTCTACTATGACCCTGGCCCTCCGGCAACTGGGCAAAAGGGATTCTGGGATGGAGTCGGATTAAACAATATAGGCTCTCTTGTGAGAGTATGGGGCAAAGTCACGGAGATAGACGTTAGACCGGTTCCTCTTTACTTCTATGTAGACGATGGCTCCGGGGTTGACATGGCTATCGACCTGGAAGTAGCCCCAGGGCAAGCTATACCGTTTACACATCAAATAGGCGACTATGTAGCTTTTACCGGAATCAGTTCGTGCCTCGATGTGGATGGTTGGCATGTCCGTGTGATGAAGCTCTCGGCTCCTACTTTGAAGCTTTCAAAAGCCGTAGGGCAGACAGACCCGGCGTCAAAGGGGCCTATACGGTTCAAAGCCGTATTCAGTGAACCTGTAACAGGATTCACTAAAGACGATGTTATCATATCGGGAAGTGCCAGACCTTTAGATGTGATAGTCACCGATAGTGGCGACCACAAGACATATACAATCGAAGTGTCCGGCATGTCGCAAGCTGGCACCGTTAGTATTCGGGTCAACCATGGTGCTGCCAAAAGTATCAACGAAGACCTCAGCCTGGCTTCCCCTGATAACGGCATCGTTGTAAATTACAAACCTTTCGTGCCTTATAAAGTGCTGAACAAAAGAATGGGCATAGGGACGGGTAGATACCAGCGAAAACCTGTAAAATAGATAGGGGTATAGTCGGATGAATGTAGTACAGAATCGGATAGAATGGTTACCAGGTCTTCTTCAGACCAAAGATAACGGAGAGGGCATTGTAGGTGTTACCTATAATGCTGCGAGTCTTGTCGTCAAGTATCAGAAGACCGGAGGCCCGATACAAACCAAGATTCTGACTGCTGATGATTGGACAGAGGGAGTAGATGGTTCCTACAACATCCGATTTCTGCCAGAAGAACTGGATACTCTTGGCCTTTTCAGCTATTGGATTGAGTATACGAACTCCCTGACTTACATGGGAGCAGTGACCGTGGTAGAAGAAATCGACTTCAACCCGAACATCACTGTCAATCCTCCAGAGGTCATTGTAAACCCTACCCCAGTTACGGTCACACCGCCTGAAGTGGTAGTTAATCCTACCCCAGTTACGGTGAACGTTCCCGCTGGAGCCGGATATTCCATGAACGTTACACAGAGACAACTTACCTGGCTGCCTGTCAGATTGACCAAGAAAAGTGACAGTCTGGGTTTAACAGGAGTAGCGTTTACGGAGGTCTCGGTAGCCTATCAAAAGGCCGAAGGGGGAGTAGTATCAAAGACTCTTACCGATATGGACTGGTCTGAAGGTGTAGACGGTGCTTACAGTTTGCGCTTCTTACCGGAAGAACTCGACAGTAGAGGGTTATTCCAGTACTGGGTAACACATCCAGACTGCTTTACATACCCAGGTGTAGCTCAAATCACTAAAGCTGATTCCGGGCCGGGATTTACCGAAAGAGTAGCCCGTATTGCAATAAACAACCAGCCCATTGAAGGAGCCGAGGTGTGGATAAGCTCGGACGAGGCCGGTAGAGACATCATAGCGGGAATTAAACTCACTGATGCTCTGGGCCTGGTAAGATTCAACCTTGACCCCGGCGACTACTGGATACACTGGCGTAAAGCCAGAGTCCTCAAAGAGGGCAAGAAACTATGGAGAATAAGCTAAAATGACGGACATAGATATTCAGGGTCAACCAGTAGACAGTGGCGGTCTGACAATAGCCGACATCAAGAAGCATCTGGAGGGTCGCAAGTTCCCGTCCATCCTGAGTGAGGAGGACTACACGGAAATTGTAGAAGCTTCCCTGCGTGAGTTGAACAGGTATATACCTATCACCCGTTACGTGTCGTTCAAGACACGGGATGGGGTGCAGGACTACAAGCTGTTCGACCCTGACGACCCTATCACTGCCGGTGTCGGTGCCGGAGCCGTAGAGGTCAGAGATGTGTTCTGGAATCCGGGAGGGGATTGGTCGAGCTTGAACATCTTCTCTCCCGGATGGACACTCCTCTCACAGATGGTCTTATTCACCGGCAGCTACTTCCACCAGCCTTCCCAGATGATGGTTCTCCGGCAGAAGCTCGATGCTTGGAGGCAGCAATTTGGCAGCACGGGCTTTGAAGTCATCGGTCTTGTGGGCGCAAAGGACTCTCTCTTGAGACTCTACCCAGTGCCAAGGGCCAATGACAACAACGTGGTAGTCGAGTTATCGGTCAACATGACCCTCAATGACATCAACGATGCTATCATAGACAATTTCTGGCGGTGGACTGAATACTACACTGCCGATGCCCTGGCAAACCTGTATGCAACTACAGCAGGTGTCAACCTCCTGAACTTCGCTGACTCGAAGGATGCGATGAAGTATTGGCAAACCAAGGCAGACCGCTACTACAGCAAGGCCATACATATTATGAGCGGTGTTTCTGGAGCCGCAATGCGAGGATAAGAAGATGCCCAACTCCAAAGAGAGCTTGATGAGAGACCGGCTACTAAACGTGTTAGAGGTCTCGGCCCTACAGTTCCCGTCGATGTCCGTGACAATAGACCTGTGGCGGCCCAAAGTCGTCTCTCGTGGGGAGTTTGCCGATGAAGGTGTGGAGGTCTGGATTCGTCTTGACGAGGAAGTGCCCGCATTCTTCATCGACAAGATGAGCCGGTGGTTCGATGAGGTCGTGGGCATTATTGAGCAGACTACTAACTCAATTGTGCTGCCAGGCGGCCACATTCTCAAAGTGGATGACCATATCATACTGCAAGGTGAACCCTGGATTGTCATAGGCGTTCAGGACATCGGTGGTATCTGTGCTGCCCGAATAGACAAGCAGAAATCTCGATTCCAGATGCCCGCCCGGACTGTGCCGACTTACCGGGAGATAGGAATGAAAGCAAGGATAGCCTAATGGTAGACCTGACAATCAAAGTTCGGTGGACGAAGCTCAACGTGAACCGCATGATGTCAGCGGTTGAGGCTGAAGCTGTGTCTGCGCTGAACGGTGCCCGAAGTTTGGCCCGTTCTATCCTCATAAGGAACATTGGCACACAGTACTTCAGCCTGCAACAATTACGAGGTCTCGGTCACCCCTACTCCTGGTTTGGCTCCGGCAGGCCCGGTAACCTTCCGGCAGGCGTAGTCAACCGACAGAGCGGCGGTTTCTACCAGTCGTTCTTCATCAGAGTTGCGCCGACCGGCAAGAGGGTTTCACTGCTCGTGGGCCAGACCGGGCCTGAACAGATGCAGGGCCTCTGGCTGTCTGAAGGCACTTCCCGGATGCGAGGGAGAAACTGGCAGGGACACCTCCGGGCAGAACTAGCCCGAGTCATCCGGCCTTACATTGCTAAGAACCTGGAGCAACGCTTGAAGCTCACAGTCAAAGCATACGGAATTAACAGTTTCTCGAAAGGATGATAGATAGATGGCTGATACGACTGCTTTCATCAGACATATAAAGACCAAACTCTCTGGGGCTGACTGGTTCGCCTCTCAAGGCTTCAGCAACCAACAGGTATACCGGCAATATCTTCCCCAGGTCAAAGAACCTATCTATCCTTGCCTGACACTCTCCTATGAAATAGATGAGAGGGCCGTGTTCGCCAACATAGACAACCTCCGCTTGTTCGTCTCCGTACACGCCAAGGAGTTCGATAAAGTGGAGGAAGTCGCCAAGCAACTCAGCGACTTACTGCATAAGTATACTTACTCAGATGAGCAGTTGACCATCTATAAGTGTTACGATGTGGGCGTTCCTACAGTGCCTTCATGGAACAAAAACCTTAATGTTTGGGAAGCGGTGGTTGAGTTCGACTGTCAAGTAGGATAAATACCATACTTCGCAACTTATCTGGTTCTCTTTTTCTTGCATGTGGACACCCTTCTAAGTCCCGAATGTAGTAGAGTATATGTAGCTTAAAGCACACATTCGAAAACTCTTGCCAGAGGAGAACCAAGATGCCAATAATCAACAAAAACAACATCAGCCTCGGCATCGGCAACCTTGAGTTTGGTGATTACGTCAATGACGTTTTCACGAGCTACGTGGATGTCGGTGCAATCAAGTCCGAGGTCAACATTGAGCACACGAGAGAGGTCTTGGACTTCGAGAGCGGGCGGCCCCTGGTGGTTATCCTCCAGGAAGTCATCCGTGAGCGAGTCACACTGACCGCGACTCTCGCAGAGTTGACCGTAGCCACCCTGAAGTCTGCCCTTGGTCAGGGCAACATCACGAGCAACACCATTCCGACCTTCCTGGACAGCACTTCAGTAGCCCTGAAGGGCACACTGGAGACTGGTACTAGCCCGGTTACGAGTGGAAACCTGCTCAAGTTCGGTGGAATCGCTACCCACAACTATGTCGGCATTCGCTTTACTCACGTAAAGGCGAATGGTAAGCGGCAGATTTTCGAGGGTTACAAGGCCAGTCCTTCTGGAACCCTGACCCTGCCGTTTAGGGAGTCCGATTGGAACCTGTATCAGGTATCCTTCCGACTCCTGGCTGACACGAGCAAACCTGCTGGTGAGCAGTACTACCAACTGTTCATCGAACAGTAATATGCAAAGTGCATAAGTTGCACGGTCGGACAAGTATGTGGTAAACTGTAGCTGGTAACTTGCTCAATGGTTACCAGCTATATTCTTATCAGGAGGCAACTCAGACAATGACCAACAAGTTCCAGTGGGATGATTCTGCACTCGTGCCCGACTCGATAGAGATTAACTATCCAGTCAAGTTCAACGAGGACGGCACTGTGGCCGAGACCGAAACGGTGCGCCACTTCGAGCTTGCAAGACTAGACCTCGTAAAGTTCATCGCCGATGCTCTGGACAAGAAGTTTGTCCGTGAGGTCGAGGTAGAGGAAGACGGTCAGAAGGTAACCAAGGCAGAGCGGGTTCCATTCCTGGAAGTTGAGGAGGAGCAGCGCAAGCTTCTGTTCGACGGTCTTGCGAAGACCACGAGAGGCAAGAAGGACGCTAAGTTCTTCGAGAAACTGACCATCGGCGCACGAGGGATGGACGCCCTCGTGGAGATGTTCTTCGAGCTTAACCACATTGAGGAAGTGACCGCAACTGGGGGAAACTGGCTGATGCTTCCGACAGTCCGAGAAGCGATGTCGGAGGCAGAGGCCGGAAGCTCAGAATCCCCGAGTGCGACTTCGGAAGTATAGTCGAGGCTCTTTCCGAACGGGGGTGGAGCATCGAATATATCTGTTCCCTGACCTACCGGCAGGTTGGACTTCTGTGGGAGAGGTACTGGGACAGAAAAGTGTGGGACATAGAAGCTCAAGTCATAACGAATCCGCTTCTCAGTCTGGGTGGCGGTAGCGGCGACTCAGACCCCGAATCCGGCCCAATAATAGACGCAACAACTGATGCCGGGATAGACAAGCTAGAGAGCCTAGGGCTACCTGTAAAGAGGATTTGACATGAGCAACCCAATAGTCTTCGATGCCAGCATAAATACAGCGGGTATGGCCGCTGGTGCGAATCAGGCCGAGGCTATCATAAATAAGATGGCCGCCCAAGTTCAGGCCAAGGTCGCCACCATGAATAAAGTTATGGGCACCATAACCATGGGTGGCCTCACTGGACTGAATACGTTCGGAGGCTATATCAACAGTGCTGAGAAGGCCATCAACGTTACTGGCCGTCTCTCTCAGGCTCTCAATCGCATGACTGGTATCTTCAACGGTGGCCTTGGTATTGGCATTGCTGTGGGCAGCTTGGCCGCCTTGGTCGGCGGTTTTACTAAGGCCATCGAGAAGGCCAGGGATTTTGAAGTAGCACAGCTTTCCATCGGTGCTACCATTCAGTCTGCCTACAAGATTGTAGATAAGTACGGAAAAGAACTCAGGGGCCCCGATGCTTTCGCCATCGCTCAAAGAGAAGCCAAATACCTCAACAGAGACATCATTGAGCGTCAACGAAAGAACATCCTCACTTACGAAGAAGAACTCCAGGCATTCCAGGCTGCCCTTATGGCCGGTTCCCGAAAGGGCCTCAACCTGAAGAAGGTACTGGATGTAGCTGAAGCGGCAGGCATTGTCGCCAAGTCTACGGGAGCGCACGGGGAGGAAATCGGACACGCCGCAAGACTTATTCTCGGCGGCGGCGTAAACGTCTCCAGGTCTCGAATTGGGCAGTTGCTCGGTCTTTCAAACCAGGACATCAAGGGCAAGCAGGGCCAGGAATACTATGACTTCATCATGGAAAAGATGAAGGGTTTCACTGCTCCCGAGATGACCAAATCCTTCTCCGAATCCATCGAAGGTATAACCTCTACTTTGGAATCCCAGTTCGACGTGTTCTGGGCCAGAGTCGGTAAGGGCTTCATAGACAAGGTTACTCCTGCTATGCAGAAGCTCGGAGATTTCCTGGACGGCCCTGGGGGAGACCAGCTTTCAGATTCGTTTACCAAGCTCTTTACCGGGATGTTCGAGGCTTTGGAGAAGATAGCCGGTTCTCCTGCTATCCCACTCCTGATGAAACTCTTTGAGTTCCTGGCACAGAACGCAGACAAGATTGTTATTGTGGCTGCTCTTACCAAGCTCGTTCAGATTCTTGGAGCCGTGGGGGGAGCCACTAAGGAACTGATGGCGTTCTTCGGAGGTCTTGGTGCCAAGGCTACTGAGGCTTCCCGGGCCGTTGATAAGTTGGCTGCCTCGAACGCAAATCTCGCTAAGGCCGAAGCTTCCGTTATGGCTGCCGGAGGTGGAAGGGCTATAGGCCCTATAGCAGCAAAAAAAGCTGCCGCTCAAGCCGCTCTTAGAGAAGAAGAAGCTATCCTGGCTGGCATGGGGCCTCTCGCTATGATGCCTGCTGCCGGAGCGATTGGTCTTACGGACAAACAGCGCAAGGCTCTAGCCAATATGCCTCTTGCAAAGCGTGATGCTGCGGCAGGCAAGTTCATGGCTCAAAACTTGAACATGGAAGCCTTTGCCCGGATGGAGCAAGAAATAGAAATGGTTCGAACCTGGCAGATGGCTCAAGTTGCTAAAGTTGCAGAGCTTCGTGCTGCCTCAAACGTCCGGGTTCCCCTTGGGGAGCGTATGGCTACGGGTTGGGCCAACATGAAGATGGCCGGAGCAGCCGCCTTGCCTATGCTCGGTAAAATGGGAGGCAACGCTCTTAAGGGTGTCCTTATAACTCAGCTTGGCGACTTCATACTGCCTGAGAACATAACCAACACTGAAGCCTGGAACATGGCTCAGTGGGGAATCCCGATTGGTTATGGCCTTGCTCCTGCTATACCTGGTTTGATAACCAAGTCTAAACAGCTTGGGCCTATGAGTACCACTGGTCTGCTTAAAAGTGCCGGAACTAAAATCGCTGGAGGAGCGAGTTCGCTTTGGGGGAGTGCTGCCGCTACTATAGCCGGGGCCGGAGGAGGTCTTGCTGGACTAAAGGCTCTCGGAGGAATCACCTTATCTGGAGCCGGAGCACTAGCAGCGGTTGCAGGGGTACCCCTAATTGGCATAGGTTCTATAATAGCCATGCACCATTACGCAAGAAGCATGAACAAGGCGTTTGAGCAGGAAGCAGAAGCTACCAAAGCTGCTGCTGATATAGTAGAGGCTTACCCTGTTGCCGCAGAGATTGCGAAAACCAAAAGACAGCGACAAATGCTAGCTGAAGACCTTAAAGCTGGTCTTACTGAATCTCGATCTGGATTGAATTTAGAAGATGGACGGGGTGAAAGATTCCTTAAAAATTATGATGAAAAACTAAAAAAACTTCAAAAAGAAAATAAGTTTGCGGCTATAGAACCCGATAATCTTGTCGGTAGGGGTAAGCAGATGGAGGCACAAGCAAAATATCTAGCAACACTGGCGGGAGTAGGTTATGGCCCTGAACAGTTTGGTAGACAGCTAAGAGCGGAGTCTGCTCTGAGAAAAGCAAAAATTGAGCAGATGTATATTGATGAACAAATCACTGATGCTCAAAAGACCAAACTACAAACAGAAGTCGATAACTGGGCCAAAGACCAGAGAACAAAAGAAAGCATAGACAAGAAGCGTCTGGAGGCCAGCTTGAAGGCTCCATCACTCCAGAACAAGCTCTCTGAGGGCCTGCTAGGTGTCGAAGCTGCAATGCTGCCGTGGAAATCCAAGCTTCCGGCAGAGGAGTATCAAAAGTTCCTTGCGACTGCCAAGAAGCGGTTCGAGGAAGACTTCAATATGCCCCTCAAGAAGACTGAGCAAGAGATTTCTGCTCTGTCTATGGGCGTCTCCTCTGAGAACGTAGCTGAAAGCGTAAAGCTCGCTTACAAGGCGACTGAACTAAAGCTCAAGGAGATGCGGGATGTCTCCCAAGAGGTCAAGGATAAGGTTCTGAAGCAGCGGTTTGCTCAGATGGAAGTTGACCTTGCTCTGTTCCAGGACGCCATGCATAACCAGAGCTTCGGCAGGACGGATATTGCACGAATCTACGGACGTGGCGACCAGCAACTTCATCTAGCCTCTTACAAGAGACAGCAGATGCTTGCTGGGGCCGCCAATATGAATATGCTCCAGCAGGCCCTAGCGTTCGGTGAGGACATCCAGAATGCCCGGTCAGTGCTGGCACCTGAACAACTGTGGCAGTATGCTCAGAATCAGTATAGGAACACTCGCTCAAACATCAAGTCTCAATTCTTCAACATGGGTGAGCAGCGGTGGCAGTTGGAGATGCAGGCACGGCAGGCTGCTACAGCGGCTAGAACCTGGAATTGGAACTTGACCGACTTCGACCAGATGGCTATGGACTTTGCCCGAAAACAAGCTGCTTGGGAAGAAGCTGAGAGACGTGGGCCTATCGACTACGAAGACCTGCTGGAAATGGCAAGACAGGAACTTCGTGACCAGAAGTCGGCGGCAGACCATGCCAGTGCTCAGGCAAGTAAGGCCCTTCAAGAGTTCAATACGAAGTTCCCCACAGGCCAGGTAGCCGAGGACTTCAACAAGGCAATGGAGGCAGCTACTAAAGCCCTGAACGACCTTGCTGACGACATTGGCAGGGGTCAGGCGAAAGGTGAGACCGGTAGAACCACAAACAACTTTGACATCAAGATTGACCCCAAGGTTGGGCTAACTGATAAGGAGAAGGTCTCCCTGGCCGAGGAAGTCAAACAGCGGATATGTCGAGAACTGAGGGCATCAGGGAGCAGAGGATAACTAAATGGGAGAAACACCAACATATACAGGCGTATCACAAATCAAGCTCGACGGCATACCTCTGGACATTGACCCGGAGAAATACACGATGCTCGGCGGCAAGCGGCGAGGCTCTGTTCACAGAACGATAGATGGCGGCACTGTCTATCAGGACAGAGGCTTCTCTGCTACCGACATGAGTATCCTGCTCTCCGGCAGGCTAACCGATGTCACAACGCTTCGTGCCTTGTTTGCCATCTACCGGAAAACTGGATACACATTCAACTTCGAGGACTTCAAAGGTAACATCTTCGTGGTCTGCTTCACGCCTGGAGTAGAGTCATTCTCTGCTGAACCTATTCACGGTTCAAACCGAGCCTACGCATTCCAAATATCGTTGTCCGTAGTATCGGTAACTAAGTGGCTTAACGATGAGGGTGGTTTGCCCACTAGCGAATAACGATACTTTGTGCTATACTGGGTGTGGGAGGATAGACCAGTATGCGCGTATGTATAATTAGGCAACGTCCGGCCATAGGTGATTGTCTACTATTGGCCCCTTTAATCTCGCAAGTACGCAGGAAGCATCCCAAACCCACTATCACCGTCATCACCGACCCCGCCTATATGTGTGGCGCATTGCCCACCGTATTCGGTGGCATTCCCGGAGTAGACAGGATAGAGTGCATTGACTCTCAAGAATGGACGACTGAGGACAATCGCAGAATCGACGCACGACTTCAAGGTGCATCGACCACGGAAACGCCTTACTCCGTAAAGAACGCCGACCTTGTGCTGAACTGCAACTCCGCTTTCATGGAGTTCGAGCGGGAACATAACGGAAGGCCGCCTTACGGAATTGCTGAGTTTTGGCTCAAGCATCATGGATACTATGAGGAGGGTGTATCCCTTCTCCCTCAATATGAGGTTTCCAAAGAACGAGCTATCGAGGTTGAACACTGGCTTGAATTAAACAATCCGAATGACAAGCCAATGGTAGGCATCGTTGCTCGTGCCGGTGACTCTGCCCGTGACTGGGATTATGACGGCAAATCCAGCAGAGTAGCCGACTGGCTGCATACCTCCGGGTATCTGCCCATAGGCATCGACCCTTACAAAAAGATAGCCAGCCCCTATGCCATCAACTGCATAGGCCACAAAATCGACTTCGTAGCAGCACTGCTCGCAAGGATGCGCTTGGTGCTCACCCCTGACACAGGAATCTTACACCTTGCACAGGCCGTAGGAACGCCTACAGTGGCCCTGTGGGGCATTATGCCACCTGAACTCCGTGTCAAGGGTTACGACTGCATTGTAGTGCCCAAACGGTCACTCGGCTTCTGTCAGAGCCAGGATGAGCTACGACACTGCCAGTGTAGATGGAAGTTCCAGCGATGGAGTTGTCTGCACAGACTGACTCTGAATATGATTATCGCTGGGCTGGAAGAAGCACTCAGTAAATGAAAAGCCCTAGCGTTCTCACCGAGGAGAAAGTTATACAGATACTCGACTTGCTCAGGCAAAGGGTTCCTCAACGGGTCATAGCCGAGAAGTTCGGAGTGTCGAAGAAAACCATCAGCCGAATCAATACGGGTGAGACTTGGCGAGACGTGTCCCTTCGTTACAATCAGCGCAGTCCCTCTACACATGTACAACTACCCAACTTGAACATCGTTCCGGTGTCACCTGAGACAGCAGACCTCATGGACGAATTGGTAGGAGTGAAGAACGCCTTTTGCCTCGATTTTAAGCAGCCCATCTACTGGGGATGGTTTGAGGGCTGGGATGGTGTTCACTCGGTCGTCTCGGACGGTTACATTATCTGGGAGTCCACAGACCTTGTAGCTTATGCCCAAAAGCTCGCTGCTACGAATATAGAAGGGTATCCTATATACGCTGATAAAGCCGAAGAACTACCAACATTTGAGTTGGAAGACATAATGACACTTAACCCAGGCGAGAAATACACCATTGACGCCACTGCTGGTGATGTTGTAAGATTAGTAAGTAAAGACAAGGCTGTTTGTCTAAGGCAGAAATATGTAAACCTTGCTAACCGTATGAGGTTGGACATTAGAGTAGCGGGCAAGTCGGATGATTATGTATATCTTACCCGCAATAAACCAAAATCTCCCAATGACCCGTTGCCGATTGTCATAGCCTGTGTATCCACAATCAAGGAGGCAACTGATGAGTAACACTGGACAGAAATGCGCCGTACCCGAGGAACAGGATGGCATCAAAGTCATCCACAAAACTGAATCCATCACCATCCGTGAACGCACCGAGGTCAATCAGTTCAAGGTCGAGGCCATGAAAGATTTCCTGGACGTAATCGCGGATGAGGACGTGGACACAATGTTCCTTGCAATGCTGGAAGCTGGAAAGCAACTCGGATACAACCTGAAGGGAGAGCCTGAGACTATCCTGGCAGCAGTGAACAAGGGGTTCAGCGGTGGGCAGGAAACCGTACATCCTGGTAGTTAGGCAGCTTGGAGGCATCGGCGATGTCCTGATGCTATCCTGTGTCTTCCGGGGCCTCCGGGAGAAGTTTCCCAAGCATACCCTAAAATGTGTAACAGCCGAGGTCTACCTTGCTGGAGCACTGATGGACTTGGTTACCCACAATCCCCTGATTGATGAGGTCATAGCTATCGAGCCTTGGGATATGACCGGGAAGCGCACCCGTGAGGTCTGGAACCGTTACTATGCTGGTTCTTCTCCCCTGGAAGATGAGCTTCTATGGACTATGGCTGATGAAGCCTATGACCTCAATACACCTTGCGTGGAGTATGAGTGGGAGGCAATGAAGAATGGTGGAATCAAGAAACCCAGATACCAAATCTGGTGCGATGCTGCCGGAGTCGTTCCTTCAAGCTATGCCCCGATTTATCGAGTGCGACCTGAAGAACGTGCTCGTGCCGAGTCTTATGCCGAGGAGCACTGGCCCAAAGGAAAACCCGTTGTCGGACTGGCCCTCACTTCCTGCGATAAGCGTCGAGCGATGCCCGTTGGTAAGCTTCAAGACATCGCTCGTGGTCTCACTGGACGAGGGCTTCATGTCGTCACCATTGACCCAACGGCTAGACTTGATGGCGTTGATTCAATCGTCGGCAAAAGAATTAGTGAACTCATGGCTCTCATCGAGCGAATGGACGTTGTTATCTCACCCGATTCGGGAGTCTTGCACATGGCTGGAACCCTCGGAGTCCCAGTCGTCGGAGTTTTCGGGCCGACCGACCAGAGTATGCGAATGGGAAACTATCTGGGCAGTGCGACCGACTCTAAGTACCTCGTAGACTGCGCTTACTGTTGGTATGAATATCCCTGCCTTGGTAGTAGTGGCAATGGTCATAAGCCTTACGAATGTATAAGTCTCATCTCAGCAGATGTGATAGTTGAGGAGACAGTCAGATGGGCTACTCAGCGCACTGAATACAGGCGCAAAGTGTAGACCCTATGGTATAATGAGGATACTATGGCTGCGAATATCGAAATACAAAATGATGCAGGAGTGGCACTAACGTCATTCGACTTCGGTGCGATAGGTGGAGGCCAAAGTGGTCAGTATAAGTTCCGTGTCCAGAACGTAGGCGATACGGAAGCTACTTCAGTATCCATCTATCTTCAACGCCTCTCAGCAAATGACGGCATAGACTATGCCCTGATTGCTGAGGACATTGACGGCAATCCCGGCGCATTCGCGGCCAACGTTCTTAACGTCGGCACCCTTGCTCCAGGAGCATACGTCTACTTCTGGGCCAAGGTTATAGTGCCTGCTGGAACGACACCAGCAGGCAACCCCCGACAATTTGATGCCGTTGTGCAGTATACGGGAACTTAGGAGGAACCACGATGCCTGCCACCTTTTCATGGGCACAGACAGTAGGTGCCCCGACAGGCACGAGGCAAGACCTGGGCAGTTCGGGTAACCTCGTGAACTTCAAGAACATAGACAGTATCGGAACGAGTGATTATGCTCAGTATCCGGTGCCCGCTGGTAGCAACAGCTATGAGGTCTGGCTCCAGGGTCATTTTACTGGCACATTCAACAGTATCTATGACCTGCGGTTCTGGATGAGCACGGATTTCAGTCCGAATACCGGACTTATCGTCAAGGCCAACACTCAGCAGCAACTCTACTGCCAGCCGACAAACGCTACGTCGTCGATAGCTACAAGCACGATTGGTACAAGCGACCCAGGAACGGCCAATGTCACCATAGGTGGTAGCTTGACCTCCTCGCTGACAACCAGCGGATATACAGACTACATCGTGCTCCAGCTTCAGACCACGACAGCGGCACCGGCAGGAGATACGTCCTTGGCGACATTCTCCCTGTCTTACATTGAAACATAATCAATCATCTATCTTGGAGGCAACATTGATAGAAGCAAAGCAACTCGTAACGGAGTCTGAGGCTGATAAGCTTGTGTCGTTCAGAGACGACCTAAGACCTCCCAAGGTGGTCTTTGGCCGATGTGCAATCACAGGTGAGTGGGGCAAGTGCGTCACTATCGACCTTGGCGACATCTGCTTCCAGGCCCCGGATACCGAACGAGGAGTTGAATACGACCCGAAGACGGGTGATGTCAGATTTACAATCTGGAAGCCTGCGGTGTTCAACAATCAGCTAACAATCTCTGAATTGGGGCTGAAGCGGCTTCTGGAATATGCGGAGAGCCAAGAGAACCCGATTCCGGGAATAACCCCGGAACTGGTCTACAAATGGCAGGTTTCCTACCGAGACGGCTCCGCACTTACACAGTTCAGGATGGAAAACGATGAAGAAGTTGAGGTCAATTCTCAGGAGATTGTTTTCTCGGAGGTTGCTCAGTTTAGCCTAGTGCCCCGGTACCCTGGGGGCAGCTTGCCAACGTTTACCTTTGTTAAGGAGACAGGCAAGTTCTTCTGCAATGGTGCTGAAATCGACACCATGTATGATGGGCCTTACTTCCCTGAGTCAGAGTTGGTTTACTGCCGCAAGGTGGCCCATACTTGGGGTTCCGGCGTAGGCCCGAATGGACTTGATAGACAGATAACCAACGTCTATACGAATGTCCTTCAGATATTCGGATGGCGTGTTGGTGGTTTCACGGCGTTCGTTGAGAAGCATGACACTCCGGGCTGCATTATCGCCGTGGATGAGCGGGGCAACTGGAGACCCTACGACTATACGTTCGAGCATAGGTAGAGACGATGCCGACCAACTTTCCAACCAGTTTAGATGTCATACCGAACCCTGGAGCAGTCGATGCGCTGGACAACCCAAATCCAGCCCTAAAACACGCTACTCAGCACGAAACGGCTAATGACGCTATTGAGGCACTGGAAGCTAAAGTCGGCATAGACAATTCCGAGGATGCCAATTCACTCGATTATAAATCACGGAACGGGTCATTCCTCCGAAGAACCGTCACTGTTACGTCCAACTTGATAGCCCAAAACGCTTCTGATTCAGGGAAGGTCATTGCCCTTGGGAAAGCATGTCTTGCGGTCAAGATTGAAACCGACTACCCGGCCTGGGTTCGGATTTATTCGACAGCGGCAGCCCAAGCAGCGGATGCAGCAAGGACTATTGACACTGACCCCACTGGTGAACACGGCGTTCTCCTGGAGGTTTTGACCACGAACTCGAACCTTGCTTTGAACCTTTCACCGGCTGCGGCCTGCTTCTCTCTGGAGGATACTCCAGGCACGACGCTGCCGGTCACCATAGTAAACAAGGATTCAGTAGAAAGGGCCATCACCGTTACTGTCACGGTGATTCCTATAGAGGGTTAGCATGGCTAGAACATTTTTCAACGGTAGAGGCTACATAGGCGGTGGCGATGCGGAGTTTAGGGTGCTCGGCAAAAGCATCTCGGATGCTCTGGCAGCCGTTGGCTTGGTTAAGTGTGCTGACACAGGACAGCTAGATTGGGATACTGTTACAAAACCTGCTACGGCTAACACACAGACTGCCTATGAAATATGGCGATTCGCTGACTCGGAATACCAGACGGAATGTCCAGTGTTTCTCAAAATTGCGTATGGCACCGGAGCTTCAACCAACACATTCGGTATATCGGTAACTGTATGCCGAGGCACCGACGGAGCAGGTAATGTAGTTGGAGACTACATTACTTATGTCAACATCACAAGCACCAGTTCCGGGGCTTACGACCGAAACCAGAACTTCATTTCCAGTGATAACGGCATCTCCAGACTATCTTTGATGCTGTTTGTGGGAGGTAGCTACGGAGGCATTAGTGACCTTCAAGTTATCACCATAGACCGTCTGAGAGACGCTGACGGAAATCCCACAGCAGAAGGTGTTCACTTTATAAGTGTTCAGAACACTTATAATCAGACAAGTAACTGGAACCAGTCAGTTCTTCCAGTATACGGGGCCAAGTTCCCCAATACGCCTCTAACAAGGCCGATGTGTCTAATGCCTCCTTTGTGCTCCGATACTTCCGCGCCTAAAACAAGTAAGCGGCCCTGTGTAAGCTACATATATCCCTATCTGGGGCATCCCGGTAACCCGGACATGAACGTATTTATATATCCAAATGAAATCAATACCACAGGGCAGGGTATGCTGGTCAAATACCCATTCTATGGGAGTGAGCATACATTCATTCTTAGCGGGCAAGCGGCTGCAATGTATGTCAATGGTGATGCCACTGTGGGAATTGGGGTGATATACGAATGAGTAAAATTGCTTTTCAAGCAATGGGGACGAATAACAACGTAGCCAACTTCAAGGATTGGGTTCAGAAACTCTCTGACGCCCTAACAACAGTTGGGTTCGTTAAAACCAATGACACCGGCCAGTTGGACATCGCTGGTATATCTGCCGTTCCTTCCACCAATACGTATGCCGGGTTTGAGATTCGCAAACTCGATGATAGCCTGTTTGCTGCCAACCCGATTCTGCTCAAGATAGAATATGGGTCGGGCAGCAGTTCAACGAACTATCCAGGCTTACGATTGACTATGGGACATGACACAGACGGTGCGGGGAACTTAGTAGGACAAATAACCGATTCCTCAGTGATTAACTTTCCCGATTATTACACCACAGCTCCACTGGATTGTTATGCTTCCTGTGGAGAGGGCTACGTATCTGTTGTAATGTTCTGCGGATATCGACATGCGTGTGGCTTTTACATTGCTCGTTCATCTGACCCTGCCACAGGCATCCCCAATGCGTATGGTGCCCACCTTGTATGCGATGCTGGAAGAAACGGTCTACGGCAGCAGGGACTCCGAGGCATAGACGGTGGTAAGATGCCATCGTCACCGTTTCTTTCTCCAGTTTGTGCTGCACCATACTCGGGCAATGGCACGTATGGAAACAACATAGGTGTCTTTCCTATCTTCTTCTACGACGGCTATCCTGTAGGCCCCGACTATACCGGTGTTGCCTATTTCAATGATGACATACAGGCAAGCGGCACTCAGTTTACTTTGACCATTAACGGCATCACACGAACGTTCGTAACAATTGGAGGGCAGCCAACCAGCAACAGCGGGAAGTTGAACGGTAACTCCCTTATAGCAAGCATAATGGTGAGGTACGAATAGTGGCAGATGTGAGTGTAGGCGCATTCGCCGGACAATACAACAACCTGGCAATCAGTGGGGAAATCCAAGTGGTTACCCCAAAGCTTATGCCCGAACCTTATATTTTTCATACAGGTTTCGATGTTGAAGTAGGTTCCGGCTCTGGCTCCACAAGACCTCAATCCGGTCAGCTTTTCCCGAGAGGAGATAAGTAAATGGTCAACTTTCCAACCAGTCTTGATACGCTGACTAATCCGCAAGCATCCGATGCTATGGATACTGCCGGAGTTGAACACGACATTCAACACGCCAACCTTAATGACATCGTGGAAGCTCTGGAAGCTAAGGTCGGCATTGATAACTCGAATGATACAGGCTCCATAGATTACCGACTCAGGGCTGTGGAAGCGGCTCTGGGCAGTGAGACAGACCCATGGAGTGATGAGTTCAATGGAGATGAATTGAACATTTCTAAGTGGGCAATACTTAACCAAGGTGTAGCCGAAGTATCTCAATCAGATGGATGCCTACTCATCACTCAACCGGCTCACGGTTCCACTGACGATGTAAAAATGGTCGTCCAAACGGCCCCAACAGGCACCTGGAAAGTTCGGGCCAAGCTTGCTATGGCTTTCGACTTAGAGGAATCTGCATATCCTGGAGTTTATCTTGGCTTACGCGAAAGCAGCACAGGTAAAATCGAGATGATTGGTATTAACTGGAGGTCTGGTGTTAATAATCTCATACACTTCCGGTACAACAGTTTCTTTAGTTATGCCTCCACAGGCTGGAGCAATTCGCGATTTCCATTTGGAATCTACTACTTCGAGGTTGAAAAAACAGAGACCGACCTAATATGGAGACTGTCTATAGAAGGCCAGTTTTTCCGGCAAGTTCTCTCTAAACCTATCACAACATTCTTTACCTCTGGCCCTGACCAAATCGGGCTGTGTGCCAACTGCTTCAACACACCCTATGAAATGGTAGCAGTCTGTGACTGGATACGGAGAATAAGTTAGGTATTCAAGTGACTATTCGATATAGGGAACCTGGAAAACCGTATAGAACGAACGTCAACTACGACGGTTCCGGTGGCAGCTTCAACGGCAGCCAATCACTCTTGGTGCTCTCCTGCATCGGGGAGGCTTTAACGGCTTACGATGAAGTAGGCTTGACCTATAACGACAGCTTCTATACCTACGACGGTAACTTCACTGGAACGGCGAGAAAAACCGTCAGAACAGTCAGAGTCAAAGCAAGTATACGCAATACGGTCTCACGCTCGCTCTCTGTTGGGGCTAATATCTACCGCAGATTTGAGCAGACAATCACGGCCAAAGCCAGTGTGCGGAATACGGTCACACAATCATTCCAGGGAAAAGCCTATATCATTACCCAAAAGCAGATAATGCTCAGAGGCCGTATCATCCCCACAATCTCCCTGAAAGCCCGCCTGAGCAGGCAACAGGGAGGTATAGCCCCTGGACACGAAGACCCAGGCTACATGCTCTGGACGGATACGAGCCTCAACACCAAAGCAAACCTGTATCACTACATTGGTTATCCAACTTATACAGTACAGTCCAAGGGCCGTGTACTGCCTATCCGCACGAATAAATTGGATACTCGGGTACGGATTGTAGGCGGGCAAGTTATCGGTGCCAAAGCATACATACGTCCACTATGGTCATACTGTCACGTTCCTATGAGTTTCCGGGTCAGTCAAATGGCACGACAGCGAGCAACTATGATATTCTATACAGAGGGAAGGGTAACAACGCCTACTGTTACCACGAAGGCATATATCGCAAAACGGATGTCTGCCAGAGTGACCGGGCACTTCCTCGTAGCAATGACCCCGACAGTTGCAGGCGTCATGCATGTAGACAACCCCACAACAAAGGCAAAGACACTCTCACTCCTAAGTATGAGAGCTTACATAGCGAGATAAACTATGGCAATCATTGACCAACAATATAATCATATAGGCATTCAAACCTGGGAAACCAAGTTCGGTGCTGATGTCATGGGAGGCCGGGGTGCTATGGTGGGACACCCTGACGGATACACCTATGCCATCTTTGCTCGAAACTATCAAAATGGGGTCAGCGAACGCAGACTCTATATGACCCGGACAATGGATAAAGGTGTTACCTGGTCTGACCCTATCCAGATAACAGCAGGGGCATGGGATGACGACCCCCGCGCAATAGTCCTGGATGAAAACGACGTGGCCTCCGACATTGGAATAGCGTTCGTTCGCAACGGTTATCTCATGAGGACTACTATCAATAAAGAGACCGGGGCAGCCTCCGCAATCGACTACATTGACCCTGTAAGTCCTGCAAATGTCAAAGAAATTATGTCACCGACTTTGATAAGGACTCTGGATGGTGGCTATGCCATCTTCTATCTTAACAATAGGTCAGCAATATACACTACCGTAAGAGTAGCCCGCAACGCTAATGAGTTCACAATGAACAGCTGGGTTCTGAGCGATTATAGTAACCCACGGCTGTTTCCGGCTGACAACACACCCTACAGCCTCAGCGTTAAAAGGATGCTCAACGGCGACCTCATGATGCTTCTCACTGTGAGAACTGCTCTCAACGGTGTCGCTAGTGGTGAATATAGCAGTAAAGGATGGTCAAACATTGCCAGAGGCATCCAGCAGACCAATATTATCGTTTTATTCTCATCAGACGACGGCATAACTTGGACTGCTCCAGACCAACTAACTAATTATGCCAATGACACAAGCTTCGGATTGGATGGATTTGACAGTGTAGCCAACTGTGACTGTGTTCAGCTAACAGACGGTAGGGTTGTTGTCGCCTATGAGGAACATAAGGCACCAATCCTGTTCAACTCAGAGACGGCCCCGAACGTGCCTTCAATCTGGGGTGACACATTCAATGTGAAATATCACGAGGAGAAAGACCTCATATTCTACAGTGGCTCAAACAGTAGCACGGGCGGCGTATTCTATTTTAACAAAAGCAACTATAACGGGGTTCATCGAATCTCTACAACCTCGACCCCGTATATCTGGACAAATGACATCAGCACTTTCGACATAAGTCCTGACGGAACGCTTCTAGTTACCGGAAGCTGGACAGGTGGTCTCACACTCATTGACATAGCTGACCCTGACCCGGCAAACTGGAAAACACTCTACTGTCTCCATTACCTTTCCGACCCTGGAGACCAGCTCTCATTACTTAGCTCTAATATATTCCTGGTTAGATTTTATGATAACAACACTGTGGTTTTCTCGTATAACGAGTACACAAATTTTCATATTGCCGGGGGAATCTGGAGATTCAAACTTGACTCAGAGCGAAATATCATCACGACAGGGGATGATAAACATACGTTGACTCCCTGGCAGACACATGCGCCTTATAATACCCGCGAAGTGGCATTTGTCCTTCAAGGAGGCCGCATTGTGGCCGTAGACCATTCCGGTATTGCCTCTATAAGCCTTGAAACTGGGGAACTTCAAAGAGTTACTTATTGCTCACAAGACGTTGACCGTATTGCGTATGACCAGACCCACAACCTATTCATAGCTGCCACCTATAACAGCATTCATTTCTTCACAGATGATGGGAACAACTTCGATGAAATCGACTATATGAATGCTACTACCAACCCTGCTTGGCCTGGAGTCTCCAGCGACAGCTTGTTCAAAATAGCCGACCAAGGAATGCTAGGCTTCAGGGATGGTAGACTTAACTGGATTTCTCTCAGCAATCGCAAGTGCGCCGGGTATAGAAATATCAAGTCCTACCTCCGTCTCGGAGACAACTTCTATAGTGGTGAGCTAGACTACGCAGGAATCAACATTCCTGGCTGGCTTACCCTTGCTTCCTCGCACCAGATTATCTTTATACCAATCACCAAAACAGGTAGGCTGCGTTACGCATTCTTTACCTATGATGCCGAGAACAAGGCCCTCAACAAAGCTGGAGTTGACTGGTACGACGTGTGTAACGAGATTAAGATGGGAGATGAGGTCAACCGGGTTCACTTCTCATCAATCATTCGAGACCTGGACGACCGGCTCTACCTGTATTGCACCCGGTATGACTACTACCATGACGGCAATGAGTTTGGAGTGCTTGTAGGCGTCATCGAGCCTGACGTGAAGAAGATAAACGCCAAGGCCCGGATTCAGAATACCTATATCAGCAACGTCCTGGGTAAGAGCCGTATTCAAAATACCTATAGCTCAACATTTAACCTTCGGGTAAGGGTCGCGTTCGCACAATGCTTCAAGGCCAAGGCTAGAATTGTCCCTCATGTCAATAAGACATTCTCAGCAAGGGCCGCTATCAAATCACGTAAGTCAGCCAATACTCCAATGTTCTTTGATGTCCTCGGGACAAACATCACACGGCGTTGCAGATTGAAGTTCATAGCCCAAACAGGGTATAATAGAACCATCGGACTGACTGCAAAAACATATATTGCTAAGACACAGACAACACGCCTAACAGGACATTTCCTGGTTGCAATGCCGCCAAGTGGGGAACATAAGCCATCTTGGAATGTGAAGAATATCCCACAGGCCGGTATTCAAATTAGGGCATGGATAAGTAGATGAATCTCCGAATAACCGAAGTCAAAGTAACGGACGCCATGAACGAACGGGCTAAGACCTGTACACTTACGCTTGCCCCTCCAGATGAGGACAGGCAAAACCGCTCGGTCGCTGAAGTACGCCATCCCGGAGACACACAGAGCATAGTAGCCACCAATATCCGGCCAAACAACAGTATAGTGGAAGTCCGTGCCGCTTTCGGTGGCTTGCCGTCTCATACCATATTTGCCGGAGTCGTTGAGTTGATGGACGACTTGGAAGACCCGGACAAGAACCTGTTTGTCATCGAGCTTTCTGCTACTCCCGCTAATCAGGGACACAGGAAGCGAATCAATATGCTCCGTAACTCTACGGTGCCTACATCTTACTCGTCATCCAGGTCTGTATTCAATGTCTCCTCTGGCGCTGGAGTTGGTATAAACAGGGTATCTGTTTCCCGTCCGACCGGCCTTGACCGCTGGACTTCGACCAACCTGCTCAATCAGGTATGCCAAAAGGCAGGCATCAAGCTCGGACGCAATGACCTGCCGACACACAACATCTGGGGCACATACGAGGTCATCAGAAAGAACCCTATGGAAGTGGCCGAAGAATTGTGTGCGCCATTCAACACATTCGACTTCCAGCGGTACTTCGTCCGGTGTGACGAGACCAATGGCCTTCAGATAATCAAGGTAGACTACACCAAAGGGGCGGGAGTAACAAATCCCTACCCAATCCAAAACCTGGAGCAGAAATCCCGTTCCTATGCTCGCTACATGCCTGAAAACCGGATAGGAGACAGCGATGTGGTCTGCCGGGGTGCTGACATCTATGGCAATGACGCTATATTAAGTACTGCCGCGAACGTCGTCAACAAGGAAGACACGGGAGAAGGAGACCCTGACCCCAATGCTTCCAAGAGACAGGGCAAGACCGTTCGCCGTATAGCCGAACATACTTACAGAAGCAGCAGCGAATCAGATAACTACAACCCATACGGCCCTGAAGATGAGAACCCCACTGACCTGGGCGACTCTAAAACCGAAACGGAGAGTGTCGTATCCTACGTCTGTATGGTAACAATGCGTCCCGAGGTTGAAGACGGGGCGTTCACGCATTATAACCAGACTGACGGTTCCTGCACAACTGCCGACGACCCGGATGCTGTCGAGGTTCAAAACCCTTATTATGACCCGAGTAATACGGATGACAGTGGGGGAGATGAGCCACTGTCGCTCATCTTTGACCCCCCAAGAGACATAGACACCCTGATTGGCAGGCTTGCCGAAGGTAGATATACGAACATCTCCTTGAGCGGCCAATATGTGCGCTCTACCAAGACCCGAGTCGAAACCAAAGCGAAAAGCATGACACATGTAACTGAAACTACGTCTACGTTTAATTATGATGTTCGCCGGTTTGACAATCGGATTTATAAGGGTAACGACGCAGATGTAGTGCTCGTAAGCGATGAAACCATAACCTCAGTCACCATCAACAATAACGGTAAGCTTCGACCTATGTCAAAAGTGAACCGAAGCTACAAGTATTCATCTTTCGGCGTCCAGTCCTCGATAACTACCAAGACTTACACATACACCCCGAGAGATACCTGGGCCTTGGTGAACGTTGAAGTGCAGTTCCCGGATGGCTCTGCGGCAACCGGTGCTGAAATCGCCTACTATGCTGACCGCAACGCTGAGGCAATGAAGGAACGGGAGAAACGGTGGAGAGAGGCTTATAATGAAGCCCTGGAACGGGGAATGACCGATGATGCTGCCAAGGAATACGCCGACAATCAAATAGACCGCGCCATCACGACGGGAGGCATCAGCCGTTCCTCCACGGGCTTTGACAGCACTTCTTCCGAGGACAACCGTGTTCCGATAGGTCGCTACACACTTCTAAATGGGCACCCGGTAAATGTGTCATCCGGGGGCAACCTGGCCTCAAATGTCATCGCGGTCGAAAACGGATTCAGACCGACCAGCAGAATGACATACGTCAATGTCGTAGACAACAGCCGCTACCAAATAGCGAGTATTCGACGCAACACTTTACGGCAAACCGACCCAGAAGACCGGCTGAAAAGTGCATTTGAAATAAACGTGCCCTATATGGACTTGTCCGGCCTGATGCTGCTCTGGAACCTCGCTCAGAAACAGAAAGAGCTTGAGAAGAACAACGCTTACTGGGAAATAGTCCGGGGCACCTGCCCAATAGACACTACCCCTGCTGCTGGGGCCTCGGTAAATATAGACGGTAGTGGAGGTATCGCCGAGTCGGTCGTACACATCATCACCGAAGATGAGGCAATGACTACCGTAGAGCTTAGGAGGCTGGTCTGGTAAATGGCAGAGCAACTGGTAACTATGGGCGTGGCTGAAGCATTCGTGCCCGGAACAACTTCATTCGTCATCATTTCCGATGGTATCTATCAGGTTCATGCTTATATACCGATTGGCGTCAAGGTAGTCCTTGGACGGGCCTACACTGTCCACAAGACCGGCAACACCTACTATGTGGGCGTAGAGGTAGCAGTCTAATGACGAATATAAGCTGTGAACAGTTCGCCTGCGTCGTCTGCGGGTTCTGTAATAAGAAGCCTGGTAACAAGCCCGGAGAGTCCAACAAACCCCTCGGGAAGAAAACCGGAAGCAAGGGTAAAGACCGAGGCTTAGGAGATATGCAGCAAATAGCTGACGCCTCCATCGTCTTCGTGCTCGGCACCCTCGATGGTGTGAAGCAGTTGGATGTCTACTCAGGTAACAACGGCTACCACATGCACACAATCCCTGGCCGTAGATGGAAAAACCCTGTCAAGATTGGTGCGGGGTCTGGCCTGCTGGCTGTCGTAGACTCGTTCCAAGACAACGACATTATCCGTGTCACGGACAAATATGCCGGTGCCGGTAAAGATGCCTTCGATGCTAACGGGCAGCCCAAAGACGAGATAAATTGGGAGGAAGTCAAAGACATTTGCCAGATTCCGACCGAAAGTGGCTGTCGAGTTAAGGGTCTGACTATCTTGAGTCAGGGTATCCTCATAGCCACCATTGACGACGGTTCCGGCGTAGGCAAGTTCCTGCGGGCCGATGTGTTTGGCCGGATGAACAACAAACCCAATGAAGCCTTTGAGGGAATCGTACAGATGTGGCCTGACGCAGTGAACTGCTATGGCCCGCTCAATGGTTCACCTGTTGCCAAAGAGACGGATATCCATGAAGACATCTTCTGCTTCCTGGCACTTGCAGAAGGAGACGAGGGTGCCTCCTGCTCAATCATTGATTGCAGGAATGGCAAGGTTCACGCCATGCTCGCTATGCCCAAGGGCCTAATGGGAGTGGCCTACTCCAACAACACGGTCACGGTAGCAACTGGTGAGGATGGTGTCGTAAAAACACTTTACCGGTTCATAATAGAGAAGGACACGTTCCTTATGACCGGAGCTATCTCAGTCAAAAACTGCCCTGAACCGGAGGAATATACCGTCTCTGTCATGCCTGCCTACCAGGACTTCAAAAGCGAAGTTGGTGAAATACATGCAAACATCCGTAAGTATTGGAATATGGCCACTACGGTCAACGAGGGACGATTAGGGCCGGAACGTGTAATGCCGAATGAGGTCAATCTCAGGAAGCTCAAGGAACCGAAGTCTGCTACAGAGCTGAACGACAACCGGAAAAGTGTCATTGGAGAGATTAAGAGCAATGCCTATGGCGGTGCCTCAATCCCTATCACGGAAATCTCCTGCCCGGATGGTCTGAGACTTGTCGGCATCACCTCCAACTTTGGTGTCATAGCCGAATTGTTCCAGAGAGTCGATAATGAAGGCCAACCTAGTGTCACACAGCCCTTGTTCCGGCTCATACACGGTGACAACTATGACTTCCTCCTGGATGGTGGCTGGACATACGGTTCGCTGGACAAGGAGACCAAAGAAGAATATGCCATCACCAATGGCCTCGTAGGACTGGATATAGCCATCGACAAGGACTATGACTTCGGAAAGCTGAAAGGCGTAGACCTGAAAGTAGCAATGATAGACGACCTGACCGGCTTGATGGTGTTTCGCACTCCAAAACCCCTGGGCAAGTATAAGCTCTACTCTGGCAAGTATGCGGGCCTCAAGCCTTATGACCCTACTGGTAAGACAATCAAGCGAACACAAGCTTCAAATGAACTGGATGCCATAGCAACAGAATTCGATGGTATTGCCCGACCGGAAAGGATGGCGAAGCGAGACCCGGAGACCCTGGAACCTGATGGCGACATGTATCCTGTCGCTGCCTTCGAGAATGATGAAGACTGCGATGAGGCATGGGCATTGTTTATGCGTCGTGTCCAGGCCCCGCGAAAGGTCACCGTGACCCCGTGTGAACTTGAATGGAATATGCGGGAACTCGACCCCGTAGGAATGGGGCTTGGAGCTTGGTGGACGGAGTATCGTGACCTCAAATCCCCAATGAAGGTGAGTGGGCAGGAGGCTATGCACTATCCTCCAAGGTCACACAATACGAACCCTACCAAGTTCCAATACAGTGCTGGTGGAGGCTACTTCGTTCCTAACTGGCCGATGGAGAACACTACCGATTTTGCTGTCTGGGAGGAGCAGATTGCAGACCTCCAGGAGGAGAATGCACGTTTGGCTCAAACAGCGGGGAATGAAGCCAAAATAGCGGCCAACAACGCTCAGATTGAACAACTCCGACAGAGGATGTCCGGCACCGACCCTGACACAGGAGAGCCGAGAAAACCCAGCCTTGTTGTTCGGGTGCCTAGTTCCGTCCTCAAGCATCAATTCAGCGGTCTTGAACTCAGTCCAGGGCAGATGTTCGACACTGAAAAGGGAACCTATGACAAAGAGCAGATGCGGGGCAAAAAGGTCTCACCGTGGGAAGTGACGACCATCGGAGAAGATGACAAGAAGAAACGAGCGGTCGCATTTACCTCCGATTGTAGGACTTGGATAGTTATTGATGTAAAGCTGGACAGGGGCGGTGTCATCACTGATGGAGTATCTTCATGGACTCAGCCTGCGGCTCTGACCAACGGCCTTGGTGTCCCTGTAGGCGCATTCGACTTTGAAAGTATGCACTCTGAGTATGCACGGGCATTCAAGATAGTTGGCGGCAGTATCTATGAGTATGGCTACCGGTCTTACTGGGATATGGACGGTGCTGAGGGTCGCTGGACTCTTGACATCGAGATTGACGGAACGGACTACCGGGTGCTCCAAAAACAAGGGAGGCTTCATAAGCCCACTTACTGGGAGATATACTACCGTGCTCCCTTGGAAATGCAGCGGTATCTCCTTGAGATGTATACGCTGGGTATAGATGAGATGGTCGGAGTCACCCCAGACCGAGGATGGCATCCAATCAGAATCTTCTACATGAAGGAACCAATAAAGTCAATCACCGTTACGGCCAAGCTCTGGAACGATGCTTTCGACGTATTCCGTGTAGGCGGGAGAACTATCGACATAGACGAAGCCGGGGGCAATCCGATATGCCCGAAAGCTGACCCCGGCTACAGAGCTGGAGACAACTGCGAAGGTTCTGCCTGCGGCAATTTAACCTGTGGCTCTGCGATGTTCGGTACCAGGCACAAGCTCTACTCCACTGACCCGACATATCCAGTAACTACCCAACTTGTCTGGGAAGGAAGGGCAACTTACACTTGGATAGATGACTGCCCATATGAGAAGCGGGGCATCCTCATGGGTAAGCTCTGGGACTGCTACATGGACTTTGACCTGAACAACCCAATGAACGCTTTCGCCGTGGACATTCGACCATGAGACTGACAACGACATTCAGAGACCTCATCTCCTACGAAGTAGATGAGAAAACTCTACAAGCTATAGAGAAGGTAACTGGTTCCAGGGCAACCTACGGCATCGACACGGAGATAAGCTTGGGAGACCTCCTAAACACTGTTTCCCTGCCCGTTATCTGCACCTTAATGGGCCTCTGCCGTGAGGACAGTAAGGCATTGCAGCAGAATATCGCTCTGGAACTTGTCCGAGCCAACATGTTCATCTGGGAGGCCAAGCTGGGTGGTGCTCCAATCTACCGGTTACTGGACTACTGTGCAGCCTTCCTTGAGGCCCCTACGGTCGAGGAAGAAGTGAGAAAAGACTACTGTGGCGACCCCATTCCCGGCAGCGGAATCGCTGACTGGAAGTCTCGTATTCTCGGGCAGATAGACTATGTGAACAGTCTAATAGAGGGCATAGACTCCTCGGAAAGCCCCAAATACAGCTACTCCTACTGGATGACCAATGGTGCGCCCTATGATGAGGAAAGCTTCGACTACTGGGATTGGCTTGGAGCCGGTCGATGGGTAGTAGACCGAGAGCATGTCAACCAGCGTGACCCGGTACACAACATTTACAGGGCAGGCAATCTGCCAGGCTACAACCCTAACCTAATGATAGATAATCAGCTATCTGAAGACCCGGACACATTCTTGAAGCAATCAGAACAGTATGACAATGTGATTGTGCCTAACTACACCGCCTACGCCAGTATCATCCGGGTAACCTGGGATAAGTCAGACGGCTCTTTACCTGACCAAGGTGCCGAAGGTGCCCGACTTCTGGGCAATGCTGCCGTTTCTTGTGCTTTCGGCGTTGCCAACAATATCGGCCCCCTTGCAAGTGTGGTGAGCCTTATCAGGAGTGCCCGTGCCGGATATGTTGCCAGTGCCCGGTATCCCATAGCATCTCAGATGGCTCGCTTCAGGGCACTATCCCTTGAAGGTGTTTATGTCAATTCATACTCGGATGACCCGGCTATCCAGGAAGCGGAAAGACTCATCAAACAGGCAGGTGATGATTATCGAGTATCGTGCTTGAGAAATCCTGATTGGATTAAGTCTTACGATAAAGACCTGGATGGTAAGATGAGTGCATCTGAGCGAGCCAATATGGAAATAGACCTACGCAAAGGCATTAAGAATATCCGAGAAGCAGCAGCGAAAAATGCCTATAATGAGGCCCTTGAACGTATGAATGCCCTCACTGAGATGGATTCAGAAAAACCGCTTGTGGACATCATTCAACCCTACCTCTTATGATAAAATGCCAGTATGAAAGCGGCAAAACGTATCTCCGATATACTCCTGCGGTCTGACACCGAATACACTGAGTTCATACTGGGAATCATCTCGTTCCTAACAGGCATTTGGCTATTCCTGCCATTCTGCCACCCTTATTTCATCGGAACTATGGGCCAAGCCGCCAAGCCCGAAGTTTGGGGCACAATGTTGGTGTTCTCAGGGGTTACCAAGTTCATCGGAGTGCTTCGAGGCAGGCTAGGACTTAGACAAGTATCCTGTTTCCTGGCCCTTCTAGTCTGGTGGTTCCTCGGTGTTGTTTTCGTTACAGGCCCATGCCTGACAAACCCGCTTGGACTGCTCATGTTCGTCTTTGGCATGTTCAATGCGTTCATCTACATCAAACTCACGTTAGTTGCTCGGCCATGAATGAATATATAACCCCGGCAGCGGTAGGCATACTGGGCGGCCTGGCTGTCCAGTTGATAAGCGTCCTACTGCAAAGAAAGAAGATAACTGTAGATGACAACGCTTCTCTGCGGGCTGCCCTCATGGATGAGCGTAAGGGCCTTGTTGCAGAGATTCAGAACCTATCTGACCGATGTAAGAAGCTCGAAGATGAGCTACAGACGGCTAAGGAAGAAATTATCGAACTCAAGCAAAAGAATGCAGAGCTTGAGATTGAGATACGTGAATTGAGAGGCAACAATGAAGATTCCAAGACCCCAGATACTTAACTCCGAAGGCGAACGTCAAGAGGAGTTCTCCACATATTGCCCCAAATGCGGTTGCCACAAGATTGCTAAGAAAGAACTGGGAGGCCATGACTTCGATGAAAATGGCTGGTACCAGATACAGAACTTCCAATGCCTCGACCCTAAATGCTTGCATAAGTGGGGAGAGAAGGTCATCATAGCTACTGGTGGCACTACGTTTAAGCACTCAATCTAAAATCACGCATTTGTACTAGCTTCCAACCTTGGCGATTATGTGCTATACTACTGGTGATGATACGGACACTTGCGATTGCGGCAATGTTTCTAGTTTTCTCACCGACAACAGTAAATAGGTCGTACCATGAGAAACATATAGTAACGCCAAGACCGAGCCTTCAGCAAACAGAGGAAAAGGATAAAGAGCCGCACTGGAATACAGGCACGGTCACAGTCTATGCAGACTACTTCGAGGGCAGGCCCATGGCGAACGGGAAGACCTTCCGGCATCGTGACAGGGTTGTAGCCTGTAAGGGCGGGCAGCTTAACCGGAAGGTGGAAATACGCTATGGGCAAAATGGTAAATCCACCGTCGTTGTCTGCGACCGGGGAAGATTGCCTCTACACCGTGAAGACTGCTGGCAATTCGACGTTACAAAGACTGTGGCCCGAGACCTGGGCTTATACCGACTGACGAAAGACGGTCGGACTGACCGGAAGATAAGTTGGAGGTATGTGGATTGAAGCTGTTTTGGCTTGGGGCCATTCTAGGCCCTTTAGTATGGTATGTCGTCCTCAAGACCGTCTGGTTTATCTTCATCAAGCAGTGGAGAGCGATTAAGGACTGGTACCTTGGCCTGCCGCTCGTGCAGTGGCCTGCGATGCTGTTGCTCATCATCGGCACAAAGGTCATCCGCAAGAAGCACTGTGAAGTGATGAGATACAACGGGCGAATCTGGTATTCCCCAAAGGTTGCCGGATTCGTGATTGAAGACGACTAGAGAGTTGGAGGTCACCGGCTGTCTCCCAACAGTGGGAGGCTGACGGCCTTGTTCAAGGCAGCCGTAAATGCAGACGGGTCGTCATTGCTCGTTAAACATCCTGCGGTCGGGTGTGTGCTGCAACGTAATCCCGGTACCGGCGACCTCCACACCTAACAATTTCACTTCCCGGTAGTGCAATGGCAGCACATGAGGCTTTGGCCCTCATAATCCTCGTTCGAGTCGGGGCCGGGAAGCCATTCTTACTGGAGGCAACGGTTGTATCCTATGATTATCTATGAAACTCCCGTTCTGGAGTGCTTGAATAAAAAAGGTCAGCGACAGTTCTGGCAAGCTGTCGGATGCAGAAAAGAAACAGAAGCTCAGGAAGGAGCCTCCCTCGAAATCTGCACTTGTTATTACTATTATACCCTTACCTGGCACGAACTGTCTGACGGCACACTCTCAGCCCGCACGAACTCCGTTCCTACCAAAGTCATCGGCAAGAACATAGGCCGGGCAAACGAAACCACGGACGAGGAACAACTGATATTCGAGATTGGCATCCTGGAACGCAAGAAGCGTGAGGAAGGTTATCACGAAGAAGGACAGGAACCCTCAACAGTATATCCTCTGCCAATGCTGGCCCACACTTACTTCGACACAATAGGCTCCAATGGCAAAATCAAGAAAGGCCACAAGTCAAAGATAGTCTGGCCCTGCTACGCACAGCCTAAGTATGATGGTTTCCGCTGCCTGATGAGTGGACGCAAAGGGTGTGCCTGGAGCAGAAAAGGCAAGCTCTGGAAACCCGAAGTGATGGCTCACCTGATGTTCGACACCAACGGGAGCATCCTGGACGGCGAGTTGATGCTACCCCTAGACATGGAGTTCGAGCTTTTAAAGACAGCCACCAGCAACTATGTTGAGGGTCTGACCGACAAAGTAGGCTACCACGTCTATGACTGCCTCCCAGATGGAGAGAACATCACCGAGGAGACTCCATACGAAGACAGATATCGGTATCTTCAGTATCTATTCAACTCTGCCGAGACTGCTGGACTGCTGCCGGAGAACGTCTACCTCGTCAAATCCACCCTCTGCGAGAGTGCTGAACACGCCGAGGAAGTTCTCCTGCCCAAAGCCCTGAAGTTTGGCTATGAGGGAATTATGCTTCGCAACGCCAAGGCCCCTTATATTCTAAAGCATCGAAGCTACGACCTTCAGAAAGTCAAGCTGTTCCAGGAAGCGGAGTTCAAGATTATCAACTGTGTGGACGGCAAGGGCAGCGATGAGGAGGCCATCATGTACGTCTGCGTCAACAAAGATGGCCGAGAGTTCAACGTGAGACCCAAAGGCAGCATCCCAAGCAGGAAGAAGCTCTGGTATGAGTTCTGCGTGGGCACCTTTAACCCCATCGGCAAGATGCTCACAGTGGAGTTCTTTGAATACACCAAGTACGGGGTTCCACGGTTCCCTAAAGGTAAAATAATCCGAGACTACGAGTAAAAAATGCCAAGAAACCCGATTATCAGACAACGGAGGTAAGAAAACCGCAATGAATAAGAAGCCATCATTAACATTTGTACTCGACGGAGCTTCTTTGCTAGTCGGGGTCACTAATACCGACGGTATCTTTGAACCCTGCGGGATAATTCCTGCCGATGCGCTGGAGGAACTGTCTTGCGTCAAAGACGGCAAGCGACATCGGTTTATCCCCAAAGATGGCATAATTCAGCACATAGAGGAAGACAAATGGTACAGAAGCGGAGTTATAGAAAGAGGAAACTGAGTAAATGGCTATCTATCACTATTCATTCTACACACAGAATCCAACCTCGGAAAACGAGGAACCTGACCAAGTTGGCACCATCGAGGCCGACAGTCAGAGCCAAGCACTGATGAAGCTTGCCAAGAAACACGGACGGCTCATCAAGCCCCGTGTAGTAAGTGAAGCAGAGCAGTGGGGAGGTAGTAAGAAGCGATGATGACCTGTCGGAAAAAAGTCGATGAGCGAACGGGCTAAAGTTGTGTTGGAGGCCATCGAAGAAGCCAAGGCTGCCGGTCTCGACCATCTCACACTCAAACTCGATGATGACGAAGACTTGTTTACAGAGCTTACGAGTTTGGGGCTATCTGTCGAGAATTGTGCGCCGGGCGAATATCATGTTTCCTGGATGGCCCCTTGCCAAGACACAGGGAGTTAATATAAAATGCAGAGAGGCGGTGATAGTAGATACAAGGGAGGTAGAAGCCCTTGACCTTTGCTTCGGTGATGAGCGTGTGGCCGAAGCTTATGAGGAAGCAGCGCGACATTGTGAAGCTTTCCCAGAGAACGTTTACACGCTAAGTTAGGAGGAAACGGTATGAACGAGCGCGACATAAAAGAAGAAATACTGACCCAGCTATTCGGGCCGCCTTATTGGGCACTTACGGTGCCCGAAGAAGTTGTGGTTATAGAAGGCTATGGTGACTTCTACACTCACAAGCGGTCTGAAGATAAGCTGAACCCAGTAATCGTCTTCTCGGATGAGGAGATAGCATGGCAATTCATTGAGGCCCTAGAAGACAATGAGTATCGACCCCGGCGAATGCTGAAGCAGGAAGTCATTGACTACGTGCTGAAGTATCAGCCACTCGTTGATGCCCTGGTGCTCCTGGACATACCGGAGAGACCGGTGTTTCAGCAAATCAAAGACCTGTAGGTATAGTAAACCCTCGGTTAGCCGGGGGTTTACCTGTAGCTGGGGGTTTCGGTTAAGGCTGTAAGTCTGTTAAGGCTGTAAGTCTGTTAAGGCTGTAAATCTGTTAAGGCGCAGGACAATTTCCGCCGTGGTCAGAGTGTAAGGGGTGCTCCGGCCCTCGTGAGATTACTGGGGTATAGGGGATTTGCCCTGGTACTTTTACTAGGTTTTTTGATATAGAAGAAACCCAGTATTTCTACTGGGCTTCAGGGAATATGTGTCAGAACTTTGACAAAAATTCTTTGAATCTTCTTACCATGGTTTTGTCATTGTGACGCCATTGTAACAACTTGCGTATAGGCATCTTAACATCCTGCCATACCTTTGACAATTGCAGGGCCGTTTTCTCCCAATCGCTCAAATCCGCATCAATTATGGCGTTTAAGTACTTCTCGCCAATCGGCTTACCCGTTAAACGCTGATATACTTCGCAGGGCCTAATATCTAGTACTGCTTGTATATCTTCCTCTGAGGATACTGCTAGAATTGCTAGGGATTTCAGGATTATATCAGCAGAATGGAACTTCTGATACTGGCCCTTCCCCTCCATGTTTAACTTGTGGTACTTGCTAGTCATGTTACTACCTCCGTTAGAATTGTGCTTACGTATACATTATTCCATGTATACAGTAGATAGTTAACTGTAAAAAATACTAGGTTTTGCTTATTTCACCATGCCTGCAATTGCTACAAGGGTACCGATTAAGCCGTACCCGTAAACGCATGCCATGATGACTCCTAGGATGATGATCGCTCTAACCATGTTAGTTACCCTCCATTTGAATTATTGGCCCTACATGTAAGTTATTCCGCACATGTAGGGCCATTCTGCCTAGTATAATCACCAGTTTATAAACTCTCTCAGTTCATGGCGTAACCTTGCTTGTTGTAATTCGTGGTCAGTTATATCAATTAGGTAATGGTACGTGTCAATGGCATAATCCCCATGGTTATTGACCATGAGTATACCATTCTCAACGCGCACGATTTGACCGTTAGGGCCCTTGACATGTTCCCATGTTACTTCCTCGCCAATTGCCTTCTTTACGGGCCGTACATGGCCGTTTATGGACAATCCCGCTTCTAATCGTTCCTTCTCAACTAGGTAGTAGTGATTCATGGTTGCTTCCTCCGTTATGCGTTATTATGCTTACATTAACGTTATGCCATTAATGCAATGGATGCCCACCAAGTAAAAATACCTGTTTTCAGAGGAGTCAAGACGAGGAGCAAAACCTAGTACTTTTACCATGTCAGCGGCCATAAGACGGTTACTAGCTAGTAACGTTACCAGGTAGGCTGACAAGTTTACTAGCTAGTAGAAGTACGGGGATGGCAACCTGGTAATCCTACTAGCTAGTAGAACGACCAGGCACCGCTGCCGCCGCTGACCGCTGACCGCAGGCCCTTATATGGTCGCAGCCGCAGCCGCAGCCGCAGCCGCAACCGCAGCCGCAGCGTCAGAATGCCCAGAAACGGCCTTGTACGCCTCGTACAGCGCAGCTACTACCAAACACGGGTTTCAACCCGTTCTCCGCAGAGAAAACACTCTCTGCCTACGAATACACTTACCTCGTCTACGTGCAGCGTGGTAAGCACCACAAACAGGACACTGCGGAAGATAATCACTTCTCTGCCTTTTCTGCTTTATGGTAGACTCACTTCGAGACAAAAGCCGGACTGCTCTACGAAGTTCGAGTCTTTCAAGTCGGGCAAGTTCCTGTGCAACTGTTAACGCCATGTATTTCTCCTAATCACGCTATTGCTTATCTACTGTGTATGGCACATGTTTCATGCCAAAGACCCGACTACTGCCGAGCCTCATTGACTTTTCTCATTATACGGGCAAAACATTCAGCGGAAGCTTGAACCTTTCCCTGGTTAGCCCTGCCTCTTTCGAGTGCCATTGCCAGAGTTGACTTGCGGTTTGTCGGTTTGTGTGTCATTGGAAACCTCCGTTTAAGTTGAACATCTACTATCAATATACCACGCTTACACAATACCGACTACTGTAAGAAATACCTGGTTTTCGATGATTCATTAAAAAGGGTTGGCAAGCGGCTAAAGGTATGCCTGGTGGCTAAAAGTGGCTGTAGGTAACAGGTATGGGTAAAGGCCCTGGAGAGTCGGAGGCAACACGGACTCTCGGCAGAGCCTCTATAGCCAGTATATCAAACAAGCGGCAAAACACGGTGTCCACAAGAGCTATACTAGCTAGTAGAATTACTAGGTCGGGCCTCTCGGCCCTAGCTCATCATACGGATAAGCTGTACCCGGTTCTTAATCCCGAGTTTTGCATTGATGTTTGCACAATGGAAATCAACTGTGCGTTTGCTTACATAGAGTCTATCAGCAACTTCTTTGCTTGTCAGACCTTCTTTGAGCAATTGAACGACTTCAAGTTCCCTCGGTGACAACTTGTCTATCATATCCTTGCGCCCCTCCCTATAGCATAAGCACATGCCTCTTTATATCCAAGAGCCGTAAAATCGGCCTGTACCGCGAAATAATCGCCCGATTCACTGGAAAACCTATACCGAGTAACGCCATCACCAGGACTGTAGGTTGAGACATAAAACCCTGCGGCCTCACAAGCTTCTTTGAGTCTTTGAATCTTGGTCTTTACTGCCATGTGACACCTCCATAAGTTAAGCATCTACTGTATTATAGTGCAAGAATTGTGCCAATGTCAAGTATCTACTGCAATTCAGGTATATTTACTAGGTATATCTCTGACATACGATTTACTAGCTAGTAACATTACTAGGTATATCTCAGACATACAAAAGAATCAAGCAAAGTTTTTTACTAGCTAGTAAGGTTACCAGGTACGAAAAAAGACCCGGTATTTCTACCGGGCCCTCATTCTTCTAAAAACGCTCAACCTTTGGGAGAATCTACAACCTTTTAACATCCCATAGAAGACTATCATAGAAACTGCCCATGAAGTTCTTCAACTTCTCCGCTAATTTCTCGCAAGCCTTATATATCCTCTCAGCCGTGCGAGAGTCGGTATCATAGCCATACTCTGAACACCAATCCTCAAAACTGCGGGCATTCTCAACACCTGCTGCATCGGAAGCAAGGCAATCTAAAACGTCCTCCGCTCTAGGGTCGTGCTCGATACCGTATCCTTGAAAGAAGGGAACCGTCATGCGTTTAGTCTTCCCGTCTTCCCTGCGTGTAAGGGTGACTGTATAATGGTTCATGTTGTCTACGTCCATTGTGGACTGTTCAAGAACTCTTGCAGAAACCCCATGTTTTACCTTTGCCTTAATCCCATGCCGCTTGCAAAACTGTTTTGTATCCATGTCTGTTTCCTCCATAAGTTAAGCATCTACATTAATTATATATGCAATAAACGTGCCAGTCAAGAGGAAGATGAATAAACAGGTAAAGTTACTAGGATGCCCAACTCCTCCAGAGTTACTAGCTAGTAACGTTACTAGGTATGGCAAAACCCGGTATTTCTACCGGGCCTCTCCTAGTCCAGCTTGAGCTTCTGTTGATGTCCTGCGTAGTACAGGGTACCGTTCTCTACACGAAACTTCCGGGTGTATGCGTACCCTCCATGAGGAGTCATGGGAACGTTTATCTGAACTTCTCCGGTTCCATCGGCGAATGTGGTAAAGCTTGCCACATCACCTTTGCCGTAAAGCCCGTTTAACCTCATCAGAGCGGCTTCTATGGCAATCTTGAGCTTTTTATCACGACTATGCATGGCAGTCCTCCGTAAGTTGAGCATCTACATTAATTATAGTGCAATTTACGTGCCAGTCAAGAGGAAGATGAATAAACAGGTAACTTTACCAGGTTCGAGGACGATTGAGTGGTTACTAGCTAGTAGATGTACTAGGTATGGCAAAACCCGGTATTTCTACCGGGCCTGTCCGTTGCTCGGAGGAAACTAGAAATATCCTGGGTCTTCTACAGTCTTCCCTGTATGATTATCCAGATATTCCCTTGCATCAGAAATCATCTGGCTTGCAGTCTTACACTTACAGTCAACGGTTCCATCAGTACTACCCTTGCAGTCTTCTTTACAGCCCTTGCATGGACTCCAGCCGAATATTGAAGCGGTACCGGGATAATCCCAATCAACTTGTACCAGTACCCCTAATTCGTCTTCCATCTCGGCCCTATTCTTGAAACCAAGTTCCTTTACCTCTTTATTTGTGGCAACTGGTACCAATAAAGGGTAACCGTCTATTTCGTCTAATCTTACCTTCATGTTATTCCTCCATAAGTTAAGCATCTACTCTATTATAGTGCAAAAATTGTGCCAAGGTCAAGTATCTACTGCAAAACAAGCACATTTACTAGGTATATCTCTGACATACGATTTACTAGCTAGTAACATTACTAGGTATGAGAAAACCCAGTATTTCTACTGGGCTTCTCTTTGGTCTTAGGAGTATACACTAAGCATGGCGGCCCGTATACGATTCCAATCACGTTCAGTTAGTTCCCGTTTAGTATCAGGCAATGGAGTCACATAAGCATTCTGGTAACAATCCTCATTGTAACTTGTAAAGCTTACAGCGGGTAACCATCCAAGTTCAGTAAGACTTCCCAGTGTTTCAACGTTCTCCATGCTTAATTCTTGGTCGTATACAAGGGCATCGAATTGCTTGCGGGTAAGAATACCTGCATATTTCCGATGCTTGCCCGTCTTCACCCTATCTCCTGCGTATTCCGGGCAAAATATCTCTGAGTCATGGCATTCTGTGAGTTTGAAGTTCCGAGACCTAAAAGGCGGATTGCATGACTTCACAGACAAGTCATGCGGTACGTCAAATTCATAAATCACATAAAACTTCATTTCCGCTTCCTCCATAAGTTGAGCATCTACATGAATTATAGTGCAAGAATTGTGCCAATGTCAAGCATCTACTGCAATTCAGGTAAAGTTACTAGGTATATCTCTGACATACAATTTACTAGCTAGTAAGGTTACTAGGTAAGCAGAAACCCGGTATTTCTACCGGGCCAGCCTTGGTTTACTCCTCCGGTTCTGCTATCAAGGAATCATCAACAACAGAGTATACCGGGTAAGGTAGTTTATTGTAGTCATCAAACCAATCGGTACCGAGACAGTATGTCTTTATGCCATCTGGCATGTAGTTGTCAAGGTTTCCTGCGCCAGGTACGCATGGGGAACAAAACTGAGTAAAGGTATAATATGGTGACTTGATAACCATGATGTCAGTGTCAAGGCAATCTGTAAGGATGTATTCATCATCCTCGTACTTCATGCCTATAGACTCCTCACCATAACAATCTTCCGACATGTGCCATGTTCGGCATGTCTGGCAGAAATAGTCATAAGTCTTTGACTTGGAAGGTATCAAAGACTCATTCCCACAATTCGGGCAATTAAACGGGTATACATACTCCATGTCGTTTAGGGCATTGTCAGACAAGCTACTTTGGGCAATAACTCCATATCTAATACCCGTTTTTGTGTCGATGTTACTTTTACCTAATCCGTAGTCAATTCCTGCATACATTTTGTTTCCTCCATAAGTTGAGCATCTACATGAATTATAGTGCAAGAATTGTGCCAATGTCAAGCATCTACTGCAAAACAAGCACATTTACTAGGTATATCTCTGACATACGATTTACTAGCTAGTAAGGTTACTAGGTAAGCAGAAACCCGGTATTTCTACCGGGCTTCTCTTTGGTCTTAGGAGTATACACTAAGCATGGCGGCCCGTATACGGTTCCAATCACGTTCAGTTAGTTCCCGTTTAATATTAGGCAATGGAGTCACATAAGCATTCTGATAACAATCTTCATTGTAGCTTGTAAAGCTTATAGCGGGTAACAATCCGAATTCCGTAAGACTTCCCAGTGTTTCGACGTTCTCCATGCTTAATCCTTGGTCATCTACAAGGGCATCGAATTGCTTGCGGGTAAGGATGCCTACGTACTTCCGATGCTTGCCCGTCTTCACCCTATCTCCTGCGTATTCCGGGCAAAATATCTCTGAGTCATGGCATTCGGTGAGTTTAAAGTTCCGAGACCTAAAAGGCGGATTGCATGACTTCACTGACAAGTCATGCGGTACGTCAAATTCATAAATCACATAAAACTTCATTTCTGCTTCCTCCATAAGTTGAGCATCTACATATATTATATATGCAATAAACGTGCCAATCAAGCCCCTTGGAGAAAACAGGTAAAGTTACTAGGTATATCTCTGACATACGATTTACTAGCTAGTAACATTACTAGGTATATCTCAGACATACAAAGGAACCGAGCAAAGCTCTTTTACTAGCTAGTAGGATTACCAGGGTCACCGCCGCACCTAGTAACTTTACGGGGCCGCAGCCGCAGCCAACCGCAGCCGCAGCCGCAGCCGCAGCCAACCGCAGCCGCAGCCGCAGCCGCAGCCCCGCAGTGTCCGAACCTAAGCCCGAATCCAATAATCTACGCCGTCGAAGTCGATACTGAAGTAGTCTTGTTTAAGTTCTTCAGCAGCGGCTTCCCAGTCGATGTATCGGAAGGGCCAATCCTCGGCCTTGCCCATGTCGCATGTGTCCTGGGCCAACTGTTCGGCGTATTCTGTGAAGTATGAATCTCTAATCAGCGTTTCCCCATAATTCCAATCAGGAGAACCTTCACCCTCCCCGGCCAAAGCTTTGAGCTTTTCAAGTTCCTCGGCTTCCTCAGACTCCTTCCACTCCTCAAGTTCCCTCTTGGCGTCTTTCAGGGCTTCCTTGGCCGCTTTGTGCTCCTCTGACCATTTCATATCGTCTTCATATTCAGCCAGTTCTTCCTCGGCCTCCGTAACGGCTTCCTGAAGGGCCTCAAGTTCTCCCTCCAACTCCTCAATACGTGCTATCACGTCTCTGGAGTCTATGATGTCCTGAGTGTTGTCAATGCTGTCTGTCATGTCGGTAAACCTCCTTAGTGTGATGTTGAGCATCTACTGTATTATAATGCAAGAAACGTGCCAATGTCAAGGGTTTCCGACCGGCTAAGAACAAATTGTTGGGTATGTTTTTGGCTGAGAGGGGCAGGGTACGGGTGAATAGGGGTACTAGCTAGTAGGGTTACTGGGTATGAGGAAAGCCCCGATTCTCCGGGGCTGTCCTGCTAGAAGCTTTCCTTCTTTGGCTTATCTACGAGTTTACGAACCTGAGTCCCATGGCACTCCTTCTTCTCTACGATGTTCTCCCATGTGTCAGTCCACTGCAACACACGGACTTGCGAGGAGAACACAAAGGGAAGGTTCGTGAGAATCGCATACCCGTGCTTGTTGCGAACAACAATGTTCTGAACGGCAAGACCAAGCTTGCGGGAGTTGTCGGAACCGTTCTCCGTGGACGTGTTCCCATACTTGATATAGGAGTCCTTGAACAGCGGAATAAAACCTTCGTCTATGGATATGGCTTGTTCCGGCGTGTTGTAGTTCTCATGGGATATTCCCATGTGCCAATTGCGGTAGACATCGCACACGCGAACCTCAGTGAATCCGACCTTCTGTGTTGTCTCTTTGACCATGGTTCCATCTGGTAGTAAGAAAATAGACATTGATAGTTCCTCCTTATGTTAAGCATCTACTCTATTATAGTGCAAAAATTGTGCCAATGTCAATGCTCTACAGTGTAGATTCTAAGTAAACAGGTATCTTTACTAGGTATATCTCAGACGAACCCTCTATTACTAGCTAGTAACCGGGCCGTACAAGGCAAAGCCCCGGCGAACCGGGGTCTGCCTTCTTGGTCATTTCCCATGAAGTATATGCTCAACAAAGGAGGCCGACCAAAGCCTTAGCATCACCTTTATAGTCTCGCAAATTGAGTTCCCTGAGTGTCTGAGTTTCAGCGTCATAGTAGCCGAAGAAACAGGCATCGTATCCCCAGGTCAAAACCCAGAAGGCCAGCGTCTCGTCCAGCTTCTCGTCATCGGCCCAGACAAGATGGGTTCCCAGGGGCCTGAGCAACCAAAAGAAGCTTGCGTTCCTTCTCCGGCGAATAGCGTGGAAATCGTGCTGGTAGAAGTCCTGCTTGTAGTTCATCAGAGCTTCCGGGTTGCTATCAATGACGTTCTTCAAGAGAAAGTAAGCCACTATACCTTCCCGGCTTGCAACATGATAGCTCAAAGCCTTCCAACTGTCAACTACGTCCTGCTGAGTCAAAGCATGGCCATACCTCTCCATGCCTTCAAGCATGCCTTCGATAAATGCGAGTTCCCGCTCATACTCCTCAGAACCGGTGGCCTTCTCGCCAAGGATTAAGCGGATTCTTTCGTCTACGTACCAGTTACATGACATGGTTAATCACCTCCGAAGTAGTGTGTTGAGCATCTACTGTATTATAGTGCAATAACCGTGCCAATGTCAAGCATCTACAGTGAAAGTAGAGTTACTAGGATGCTTTACTAGCTAGTAACGGTACGGGGTATGGCGAAACCCGGTATCTCTACCGGGCCGCCTGCCTGTCTACTCCTCCGGCTGTGCTATCAGCGAGTCATCAGCCACAGAGTATACCGGGTAGGGCAGAGGATTGTATTCGTCAAACCAATCTGCTCCTAAGCAGTAGGTCTTGACTCCTCCGGGCATGGGATTGTCAAGGTTACCCGCACCAGGAACGCAAGGAGAACAGTATTGAGCATAGGTGTAGTATGGTGACTTAATCACCATGATGTCGGAGTCAAGGCAGTCTATAAGGGTATACTCCGAATCCTCAACGTGGAATCCGGTAGACTCCTCACCATGGCAATCCTCCGACATGTGCCATGTTCGGCACGTCTGGCAGAAGTAGTCATACTGCTTTGACTTGGATTCTACCAGAGCATCACTGCCACACTCCGGGCATGCAAACGGGTAGTCGTACTCCACGTCATTCAGAGCATCACCAGAGACGGAATGCTGAGATATGACGCCATACCTTATACCCGTCTCAGTGTCAATGTTGGTAGTTCCTCTACCGTAGTCAATTCCAAGATTCATGTCACGTCTCCTTAATGTTGAGCATCTACTGTATTATAGTGCAATCCTCGTGCCAATGTCAAGCATCTACAGTGAATCAGGTATGTTTACTAGGGTGGGCCTGGACGATGGGTTACTAGCTAGTAGAAGTACTAGGTATATCTCAGACATACAAAGGAACCGAGCAAAGCTCTTTTACTAGCTAGTCAGGTTACTAGGTTCCGGCGCACCCTAGTAGCTCTACTAGGTCGCCGCCGCAGGCCGCAGCCGCAGCCGCAGCCAACCGCAGCCGCAGCCGCAGCCCCATGCCGCAGTTCCTTAGTCCTGGTAGATGTACCAGCCCTCGTTGCCGTCGTAACCGCTCAAGAAGTGGCCCCGGCCATCGGCACTAATGGCACTGTCGCAAAACTCGTCAGTGTCATCTATCAGCCGGAGAATGGCATCGTTGGCACCCTCACACTTGGCCTCCTGATACCCTTGTATCATCTCCTCAAGCTCAGGCTTGCCAATCTCGCAAGCAATGAATGAGGCATTGAAGGCCCACACGCTGTCAAGGATTCTCTCCTTGGCCTTCTTGTCTGCCTCCTCGTCTGTGAGCACAAGGTAGTCGCCTCAAAGCGGTTATCCTCGTACCCGTCGGAGAACTTGACATCTAGGTAGTCGGCCAGGACTGCCTTCCGCTCGTCCGTGTCGTCGGTTATCTCCTCGCCGTCGTCCTTTACCTGCTCGCAAGCCTCTACATCGCTTCTGTGACTCTCGCCACACTCACACATCCAAAACTTCTGCATGGTCATTGCTGTTAGCCTCCTTCGCTCAATATTGAGCATCTACTGTATTATAATGCAATAACCGTGCCATTGTTAAGGGTTTTCTAAGTGGCTGAGAGGTATTTGTTTGGCTAAGTGGGGCCGGGGCATGGGTGAATGGGGTACTAGCTAGTAACGGGGCCGTACAAGGACAAGCCCCGGCGAACCGGGGCTGCCTTCTTGGCCGTTTCCCATGAAATAGATGCTCAACAAAGGAGGCCGACCAAAACCTTAACATCACCTTTATAGTCTCGCAAATTGAGTTCCCTCCAGTTAAGAGTATAGCATGTTGTACGTGGTAAGGCTACCGGTATAAATACCAGATTTACTTACGCTTACTAGCTAGTACGGCATTCACCCGTAAGCAAGGCCCCAGCGTCCGTTCCGGGGCAAGAGTTCCGTATTCTGTTATAAGGTCTCAATATGGCCTAGCTTCTAGCACACCCTTAGAGCAGTAGGGGCAGAGACCTCTACCTTCCCTATCTACATACAATATACCACGTTCCGGGTTATTAGGGAACTCCTCAACTTCTTGCCTAGGATAAGCCAGTTCATTGCGCAATGACAACAAATCAAATGGTTGTTCCACCTTTTGTAAAGTTATCCCTAATGAAAGTTGTCCGGGTATCGATTCCGAGTCTGGGAATACTATCCCATCAGGTTCCGGGTACCAATGGTATGCGTCATCAGTCCACCAACGGGCATGACAAGTCGGGCATATAATTGTCGCACGAGCGTCATCAGACAACGGGTACCAATCATTGGCATCGAATATCTTAGCAGCAGTATAACCTCCCCTTACGTCACACCCACCATGAATCTGAAGGGCAACATGCATACCATCATCATCTACCCATTGAACATATTGTATAACTTGTGACAACAAGGAACCATGGTTATAGGTGTTCTCACAGAAGGGCCAACCTTCATCGTTCGGCTTATACCCTGCCTTATGTGCCTTGCGTTCGGCAAAAGCTTCCATGCAGGTAAGCCAGCATTCGTCTTCCATTGCCTTGCTATGGGCAAAACGAGTAAATTGACTCTGTAACCTCGGATTATATGTTACTCGTTCCCTCAGCCAATGAAAGACGTTCAGAGTAACCTCTATACCGTACTTGAAACTCAGAGTGCATTCAGGTTCGGACATGAAATCACGGAACTGGTTCCGTTCCCAATTGCGACCATAAGCCCCACCGGAATCCAGCATGTGTGCACCGGTATTCTCTTTCAGCATACCGATAAGGATAGACTCTGTGAGCGTCATCTTAGGTGTCTTAATTGTTTGTTCCATTGTATTAACCTCCATAATTTAATGTTGAGCATCTACTGTATTATAGTGCAAGACTTATGCCATTGTCAATGCTCTACGGAGGACAAACTAAGAATCTGGTATATTTACTAGGTATATCTCTGACATACGAATTACTAGCTAGTAAAACCGCGAGGCAGGCCATTAGCCTAGTATCTCTACTAGGCCTGGCTTATTCGATTGATTTCGTCATTCTTCAGCCCTTTCCCGGACTGCCTCTAGCACATGCTTGAGATAACCACCCATGTTGGTGATAATATCGCAAGTGCCAGGTTGAAGGTATAACTCAATCGCCTTGCCCTCCAATGCCTTGGCATCATCTTCGGACATATCGGCAGTTATGCCCAACTCCTCAGCTATCTTTTCGGGGTCAATTACCTCCAGCCAGTCCGCAGCATCCCATACCTTAATGGCGTCTGCCTCATCAAGAGATTGCTCAATCAAATGCTCAATCTCGGACTCTGCTTGCAGTGCATCGTCGGATAGTTTGCCAACATGGTTGTGACCATCCCATACAGCCTCAAATCCAGCGCATACACGCTCGGCCAGTGGCGCAATCTTTGCCATCAGGTTGTTTGCTGAGTTAGCATATATCGGGTAGGGCAAAAAATATCGTCGGACTAGTCCGTGATATATATTAGACGGTACTGCATTGCCGTCGCCGTTATAATTAGCCCCCATTGTCGCTGACTCACAATTAAGCCAGATGTAACAATCCTGCCCGTCAAATTGACCATAGTCCTCTGTTACCTCATTGATTTTAATTGTCTTTGCCATTTTAATATGCTCCTCTCCTTATCTTAGGTGTCTTAATTGTTTGTTCCATTGTATAAACCTCCGTAAGTTAATGTTGAGCATCTACTGTATTATAATGCAAGACTTATGCCATTGTCAATGCTCTGCGGAGAACAAACTAAGAATCTGGTATGTTTACTAGGTATATTTCTGACATACGAATTACTAGCTAGTAAAACCGGCTTAGAGGACTAATCATCCAGCTCTAATTGATTAGTCCTCTAACTCCTTACCTTACCACCCAGCAGTTAGGTAAGATAAGGTTGCTATCGTTGCCGCAGTGCCACACGGCAACGGCCTTGTTGTCGCCGTGCAGCTCCACAGTCAACTTTGCGTCCTCGTATGAACTGTCAGTGATGATAGTATGTGGATTAAATTCAATTGGCGCAAATATCAGCTTGGCGGCCAATACGCCGTTGTCATCGACCTCGGCATCAGCATCGATGCGAAAATACATCTCTTTGCGGGTGTCGCTACTGCATATCCATGTCCCCATGTGGTCTACTGACATCTTGATGATTGCCAGCAGCACAGCCCTGTCGATGTCTGTCTCTGGCACAAGTGTTTTTGTCTCTGATAGTTTCATTATCGTTGCTCCTTTTCCAGCATCCGTTTTACGATGCCAACCTGCTCAGTCCGGAGCTTATCTTTATCCGGTATTTCTAACTCCAGTACATCGAGCGCGTTCAACTTTGGTGTCTTAATTGTTTGTTCCATTGTATTAACCTCCATAATTTAATGTTGAGCATCTACTGTATTATAGTGCAAGACTTATGCCATTGTCAATGCTCTACGGAGGACAAACTAAGAATCTGGTATATTTACTAGGTATATCTCTGACATACGAATTACTAGCTAGTAAAACCGCGAGGCAGGCCATTAGCCTAGTATCTCTACTAGGCCTGGC
>Ga0209409_1000075_pt1 | contig 100106 bp, 100 predicted proteins | sample AD_JPNMR1_MetaG_FD_184424 | JGI IMG/M metagenome (GOLD analysis project Ga0209409, IMG submission 184424) | Active sludge microbial communities of municipal wastewater-treating anaerobic digesters from Japan - AD_JPNMR1_MetaG (SPAdes) (version 2) | ecosystem: Engineered > Bioreactor >... | reverse complement strand
GGGAACTAAGCGCTACATGAGTATGAAGCACCTTGATGAGATGGCTCCAGATCATTCACAAGTAACTGCTGGTTAACTGCCGGTTACCAAGCGGAAAATGATTTTGCGAAAAAATCTTGACGGTACCAGCTAATATTTGCTATACTATAAACGCAACTGGATTGCAATTAGATTATTTAGGAGAATCGAATGGAAGCTGTAGTAAAAGAGATTTTGAACCGGGCCGGTTTAAAGTGTACTCCTGGAAGGGCAGCCTTGCTGCAACTGCTGATTGACTCCAAAACTCCACTGGCGCAGGAAGAAATCTCCAGCCGGTTAACTGGTAAAGGTTTGAATAAAGTTAACATTTATCGCGCTTTAGAATCCTTTATCAAGGTCGGTTTAGTCCATCGGATTGACAGTTCTGACCGGATTTGGCGATTTGCCTATTGTGGTTGTGGTCAGATCGGGCATTGCCATCCGCATTTTATCTGCCGCTCCTGTGGGAGTGTTGAATGTCTCCTGCAATTAGAATTACCGAACTTAGCCAAAAAAATAAGTGGTTATACAATTGAAGAACGCGAGTTATACTTAAAGGGATTATGTCCCAGGTGCAATTAATAGCAGTTAATATCAGGCAAACGTCACCGGAGGTCAATTAATGAAACGAATTTGGTTACCGGGTTTAGTAATAATCATAATTGTTGCCATAACAATCGGAATATCTTATAAACAATCAAATCTCAATCTTGCAGTACCATCTAAAACAACTGTCATTGTAAGTCTTCCGTTGCTAAAAGATATAGTCCGGGAAATTGGCGGCGATGAAGTTATTGTCCAAAGTATTATTGAAGGCCCGAGCTGCAATCACCATTATGAACCGACGACCGGCAATCTGAAACAGGTTGCAAAGAGTTCACTCTTTGTAAAAGTTGGCCTGGACTTTGATCAGTGGGTTGATAAACTAATCAAAAATGCCGGTAGCCCCAATTTAATGGTGATTGATGCTGCAGCAGGAATCAATCTGATTAATGAAAACGAAGAAGCAGAGCAGGAGCACGAACCACACCATGAGGAAGAAGAAAGCAAACACAACCATGGATCAGTAAATCCTCATTATTGGGGTAATCCGGCCAATATCAAGATTGTTGCTCAAAACATTTTAAATGGCCTGATCAAAATTAAACCGGAACAGAAAGAGGTTTTTACAGCTAACTATAACCAATATATCACTAAAGTCGATAATACCATTGCCGAATTACAAGCAAAAGTCAATTCCCTTCCTAACAAAACGATTGTCAGTTATTCAGCTGCCTTCCATTATTTTTATGAGTTTTTTGGATTTAATTGCCTGGCGACGGTTGAAGATACCTGCGAACAGGAAATATCAGCCAGACGTCTGACTGAAGTAGCCAAAATAATCAAACAACATCAGGTAAAGATTGTTGTCGGCGAAGCAGTATATCCCAATTTACCACGTAATTTAACCGCAGCAACCGGTACGGATTTGGTCCTGCTGTGGCCCGCTACCGATGAAAGTGGCAACTATTTAGAGACGCTCAAAGTAAATGTTGAAAAGTTGGTGACTGCACTTAAATGATCGGTGATAAAGAAGTAGCGAACGGACCAATCAACAAACAACCAATCTTAACACTTACCGGGGTAACAATCGGTTATCCTGGAATTACTGCTTTGTCAAAGATTGATTGTGAAATTAATAAAGGTGAATATATTGCGGTTATCGGACCAAACGGTTCCGGTAAAAGTACCCTTTTAAAAGGAATTTTAGGTCTTCTGCCACTTCAAAGCGGTAAAATCACTTTACATCTATGTAACGAAGACCATCCCAACATCAAACCTGCTTCATTGTTTGGTTATGTCCCTCAAAAAAACCGCAGCGAAACCACTTTTCCGGTTTCAGTAAAAGAAGTGGTGATGATGGGATTATACGCTCAAATTGGGTGGTTCCGGAGGCCACAGCCCCAACACTGGGAACTGGTCCGGCAAAGTTTGGCCAAAGTAGGAATGGTTGACTGTGCCGAACGGCATTTCAGCGAACTCTCCGGTGGGCAACAACAACGAGTGATTATCGCCAGAGCACTGGTATCCAATCCACAAATAATTATCTTAGATGAACCAACTTCGGCGATTGATATCTCGGCCCAACAGGAAATATTATCAATTTTAGAGAGGCTCAATCAGGAGGAAGGAAAGACAATCCTGATGGTTACGCACGATATCAATGAAATCGTCCATTTCTGCAATAAAGTATTATTGCTGGGTGGGGAGAAGAAGTATTTTTTTGGTCCTCCAAATGAGATTTTAACTAGAGAAACATTAGTTTCCGTTTACGGTAACCGGATTTATGTCTACAATCATAACGGACATCCACATGTACTGGTAGGTGATTTCAATCTTTGACTTATTCAACTACTCATTTATGCAAAATGGATTGCTCGGCGCCATAATTGTCGGAAGTTGCTGTTCTTTAATCGGAGTTTTTGTTGTTTTACGGGGAATGTCATACATAGGGGCGGGGATTGCTCATGGGTGCCTGGCCGGGGTTGCTTTGGCGTTTTTGATGGGATGGAATCCTTTGCTGCTGGCAATAACCTTCGCCTTAATTATGGTTATTCTGATTGAAACAATCAATAAAAAAGCCAAACTCAATATGGATACAGCAATTGGGGTTCTTTTTTCATTTGCATTAGCCCTGGCAGTATTATTTATTGGAATGATTAAACGTTATACCCCTGATATAATGAGTTACTTATTCGGTAATTTGTTGGGAATAAGCACCAACGAATTATGGGTGATGGGCGGTATTAGTATCTTTGTTTTACTGATCATCATCCTGTTTTATAAAGAGATTCTGTTTTCCACCTTTGATCCCGAGATGGCTGAGGTATATGGAATCCCCGCCGGTTTAATCTCGTTGCTGTTAACAGTATTAATGGGACTCACAATTGTGATTTCTTTACAAGCAGTGGGGGAATTGCTGGTACTCGCATTAATCGTACTACCGGCTTCCACAGCTTATAAATTAACTACCTCAATCCATAAAATGATCATCATCTCGGTATCGCTTGGTGTATTTGCATCAATCGCCGGCCTGATTATTTCCTACTACCTGGAAAACATACCAAGTGGCTCAATCATTGTTATTACATTAGGGATCTGTTTTATTATTTCGTTATTGATCAGGAAAGTTAAACCTAATTAAATCATATCCGGTTATTGCGGCTACCCAATCAATAATTGTCATGTTCATTCTGTAATAAATGATCAAAGCTTGCTGGATCAAAAGGAAGATTAGCTGAATTTAACAACTTCAGTTCCTCAATTATTTTCCGATCTTCTTGGGCTCGCTTCCAGGATTCAAACTGTGCACAATAATCAGAACAACCAATTAATTCCCCGGACCAATTATTGATGCATCCTAAACATGGGTGCTTTTTCATTTGCGTTTTCATTGCATTACCTCCAAACATACTTACTTCTTATAATATGATCTACCTGCACTGGCAGTGTTAGATTTTTATATCTTAATAATAACAGAACATATTTTCTGCTAATACATAATTACGGTACATAACCAATTTTACTTAATAGGTTTTTTATTAAAATATTGTTAAATAATTACTAAAGATGTCCGTTGATCCCAAAAGCCGCCTTTTAATTAAAAGATTTTTGGTAAAAGTAACTTCAGATCGGCTGGAATAGGGGCAGTAAAACACATTCGTTGCCTGGTGCGGGGATGAATGAAGGATAACCTTACAGCATGCAGTGCCGGACGATTTATTTCCGGATCAGCTTTACCATAAAGCTCGTCTCCCCAAAGCGGAAGTCCGAGATGGGCGAGATGGACTCTTATCTGATGTGTTCTTCCGGTATATAACTTTACAATCAGCCAACAGTTGTGATTTGCTGCTTTAATAACCCGATAGCGTGTTAAAGCAGGCTTTCCGTCAGTTGCAATCAGACGTTTTGGAGATTCCGGATTGGTTTTAATCGGCAAATCGATTTTACCGTACTTTCGCTGTGGAATCCCATGGCAGAATGCAAAGTAAAGCCGGTGCAGGTTATTGGTTAACTGTAAACTTAATTGTTGATGAACCCATGAATTTTTAGCGATCACAATCAACCCGGAAGTATTCCGATCGAGACGATGGACCGGATGAAACGAAGCCAATTCATTATTTTGTTGCCAATGATATTGCAACGCGTTAGCAATTGTGCCTGATTGATACTGTTTGACTGGATGGACTACCATTCCGGGGGGCTTATTAATCACTACCAGATCAGCATCCTCGTAAACTATCGATAATGGAATATTTTCAATCGCAAACTGTTGTGGTTTTGGAGCAAATTCTAAAACCAGCTCCTCACCGCCATTGACAACCGTACTCACCCAGACAAGATTACCGTTTAATTTGATTCCGTCACTCTTTTTCAGTCTCCGAACCTGACTGCGCGACAGTCCTAAGTCAACCCGCATAAAATTGTCTAATCTCTGTCCCTTTTTTTCATTAGGAATTATTACTTTAAAGGGAACTGTTTTTTCCATTCTGTTCCTCCTGGATTATAACTAAATTTTAGTATAACACTTTTAGCTGAAAGATACTAACGAATTATTGAGGAGCAAAGACACTCAACATTTATTAAATTTTTGACGATAATTATAAGAAAGATTGAATTTTGTATTTTAGTATCAGGTGAGAAATATGACAGCAACAAAAACACAGTTCGTTATCCTTTATCTTATCGGTCAGTAAAACAACAAGAAACAGGCGATAATAATGATGAACAATCAATTAAAAAAAATCAAGTATCAAAACCGTCCCACAATTGCATTTCTCGTTGATAATTTGTCTGATAAATTTGAAGAAAGAATTTGGGATAGTGTAATTAATGCTGCCAAACAATTTGATCTTAACCTACTTGGTTACGTTGGGGGATCTGTTTCCAAAGATTGTAATACCAATTCAATTTACAATTTAATTGATAATAATCTGATTGATGGAATTATTTCAATCTCCGGTTCTTTAGGCTGGTTGTTATCCGAAGCCGAATTGATCGAATTTTACCAGCGTTTTAGACCGCTTCCGATAGTAAGCATCAGTAGAGCGATCGATGGTTTAGCGAATATTTTGGTTGATAATGAGAGCGGGATACGGCAATTAATGACCCACTTGATTGAAGTGCACCAATACCGGAGAATCGCATTTATCACCGGATTGTCGGGAAATAGCGATGCTGAAGCCCGACTTCAAACTTACAAGCAGGTATTAGCGGAGTATAATATTCCTTATAATCCTGATCTGGTAGTGCCGGGTAATTTTTACCGGGAAACCGGGTCAAAAGCGATCAGTATTTTATTAGATGAAAGAAAAGTCGGATTTGACGCAATTTTAGCTGCTAATGATTATATGGCAATCTATGCAATGAAAGAACTGCAACGCCGAGGGATCCGGGTTCCCGAGGATGTTGCTTTAGTTGGATTTGATGATATTCCGGATGGGATCAGTGTTATTCCTTCGCTGACAACCGTCAGCCAACCATTGAGTGAGATCGGTTGGGAAGCTGTTAAAACTATCAATCATCTGATTAAAGGTGAACCGGTACCAGACAAAAAATATTTTTCAACCATGTTAGTAGTACGACGTTCCTGTGGTTGTATGGTTGCAAACCATATTGATGCTGATGTCAATCTTCCTGATAATAAGCAATATGTCCTAACCAATCAAAAAACCCTGACTCCAAGAGGGGTTGAGAAAATTATAACAGCTCATTTTAATGAATTTAAAGATAAAATGTTCTATCAAAATTGGGCTTTTGATTTAGCCAATTCATTACATGAGTGGGCCACTAATGCTGATTGTAATCAATTTTTTCTAACTCTGGAATCCGCAATTATCAAAGAGTACGATAATGTCTCATTAACCTTATGGTATCAAGTACTTGAACTTTTAACTAAAATATATGAATCGATTCTTTTAGAAGAACAAAAAGAAGAATTATACCATCTCTTTAAAAAAGCGTTTGCGGTTGTAGGTAAAATTGCCGAACAGATCCAGATTGCCAAACGGATCCGCTATGAAGAACAATATATTATTCTCCAAAAATTATATGAACAATTAATAACCTTACTTGATGATGAAGGTCTGAAAAATTTATTGGCTCAAAAACTTCCTTCACTGGGAATCCACAGTTTTTATCTCTCATTATATGAAAACCAAAGTCTGGAAACATCGTATTTATATTATTATTACAACTTAAGTAATAATGTTATAATTAATAAAGATCAGAAGACTTTCCCTTCGAAACAGCTAATCCCGGGAGAGTTTGTTAAAGACCGGGAGCGTTTTGCTTATGTTATTTTGCCACTCCATTATAAAGAAGAGCAAATCGGCTTTTCACTCTGCGAGATTGGTTCGTTGGAGGCTCCGGTATACGATACATTAATCAATCAGGTTAGTACTGCGCTGAAAGTGACTACTTTAGTTAAGGAAGTACGGCAGTATGCTTTAGAGCTTGAGCAGAAAGTTGAAGAGCGAACCAAAGAACTTAAAACTGCTCATAATCAACTGATTGAAGCAGCCCATCAAGCCGGAATGGCTGAAGTAGCAATTGGTGTGATGCATAATATTGGGAATCTCTTAAACAGTGTCTGTATCTCTACAGAAGAGATCTGTAATACTATCAAATATTCAAAACTGACCGGACTTGACAAAGCCAATCAATTATTGGACACTAACCGCGAAAACTTAGCCACTTTCTTTGCTAATGACAGTAAAGCGGCTTTACTGCCGGATTATTACCTTCAAATTACGCAGAGCCTGAAGGGTGAGCATAAGAAGATCTGGGATGAAGCCTTGCAATTGATTGAAAAAACTGCTCTGATGCGGGAAATCATCCGGACCCTTCAAGACTATGCCTCGAGCAATATCCAACTGGTATTTGAGGAAAAAGTGGAGATCAGTTCAATCATTGATAACGCGTTGAAGATCCAGGAAAGCAATCTCAATAAAAACGATGTAAAAATTATCAAGCAATATGAAGCGATCGAACCAATTGAAACCCATAAAACCAAATTAACTCATATTCTGGTTAATTTGATTAAGAATGCCGTTGAAGCAATGCGCGGCAACAGAGAGAACGAATCGATCTTAAAAATAAAACTGTATCAAAATGAACTGAATAATATTGTGATTGAAGTATCTGACAATGGTGAAGGTATTGCGCCGGAAAATCTGAAAAAGATCTTTACCTATGGGTTTACCACTAAAGCTGATGGCCATGGATTTGGGCTCCATACCTGTGCCAATTATCTAAATGAAATGGGTGGCAATATTTCGGTTCACAGTGATGGCATAGGTAAAGGAGCAACATTTAAGATAGTTTTAAACAAAAAACAAGAAGAAGTTGAGCAATGAATTAATATTACTATTTACCAACTTCATCGAGGATTTTATATGAACTCAAAAAAAAGATTAACAATTGGATTTCTGGCGGACAATTTATTTGATGGGTATGAAGGGTCTATTTGGAGCAGCGCTGTCAATACAGCAAAAAATGAGGACCTTAATATTTTCAGTTTTGCTGATGGCCCAATTAATTCCTGGATTAATAATTATAGTTATCATTTAATTCAAAATGCACAGATTGACGGTTTCATCGCAATCAGTGGAACTTTAGGCTGTCACTCCACCCAAAAAGAAATTGAAAAATTTTATCAGGATTACGTTTCCAGACCGCTTGTCAGCATTGGACGTGCTGTTAAAGGTTGTACTAACGTTATCGTCGATAACAACGGAATTGCACAATTAGTTGACCATCTGGTTAATATCCACCAATTTAGTAAGATCGCCTTTATTTCAGGGCCGCTTAAAAATGCAGATGCCAAAAAACGGCTGCAAATCTACCGTACCAGCCTTGAAAAGTATAATCTAAAATACGATCAAAATATGGTTTATACTGGTAAGATCTTTTGGTATGACGATGGTATTGAAGCAGTGAAGTTTTTTTTAGATCAACAAAATCTAAAATTGGATGCAATTATCGCGGCTAATGACTATATGGCGATTGGAGCGATCAATGAACTGCAGAATCGGGGCTACCGTGTTCCCGAAGATATTGCGGTAGTCGGATTTGATAATATTTATGAAGCGCAAAATTTCAAAATACCACTTACAACTGCCCAACAACCATTACTACAGATCGGTAAAATCGCGGTTGAAAAGATTATCTCCCTCTTTGAAGGCGCTCCTGTCGAAACAACAACCTTACCAACTGAGATCATTATCAGGAAATCCTGTGGCTGTAACCATATCAATAAAAGTTATCATCCAATTCTGTTTAACACACCGGTTAGCACAGATTATTCTCTAATCCAAAAGATCGCTTTTGAATTAGAAGCAAAGTATCCTGAAGTTAACGATAAACTAAAGGAATCGTGGGCTCTTGAACTGGTGAATTGTTTTGCGAATGATTTACGAACAGAAAACTATTCGTTTTTAGACCTTTTGACTTCTTATATCGAAACCAGTTATAAAAAAGGGCTTTCAATCGTTGTTTGGTTATCGGTTCTCCGTGAACTGGCAAATATGGCAAATAACTTTGACAGCGATTTAATAACACCGCTGATTGCAAATGCTTTTACAATTGTCGGAGAATTTTTGAATAAAGTTAATGTCTACCACGAATCGCAAGCTGAAGATTTTTTTAATATTACGCAACGCTTATATCATATTTTTAACCGAAGAAAGATCTATAATAACCACCGGTTGGAACAACGAATCAACATCGAATTTGATCGCCTCGGAATCCAAAGTTTTTATTTGTCCAGATTTAAAGAGGATGATAGCCAAAAAGCCAAGTTATCATATTATTACAGCAAGAATCAACATGTTTTGCTTGAAAAGATCGACGACTATTTTGAAACGCAGGACCTTATTCCCGGACATTTTCAAAACGCTCACGAACGTTATTCGTTCGTCGTTTTACCGATTGCCCAGACCGGATTCGTAATGTTTGAAGCTAATAAATTTGATGAAACTATTAATGCGCACCAAAATGTTACAACCTATAAGGCAGTCAAAACCATCGTCCTGATCAATGAAATCCGCCATTATACCAGTCAATTGGAGTATTTGGTAGAAGAGCGGACCAGACTGTTAAAAGAAGCCGAAGAAGCCCAACAACGTCTGGTCGAAACCGCTCACAAAGCCGGTATGGCGGAGATTGCCATCGGGATTATGCACAACATTGGCAATCTGATCAATAGCATTAATATATCTACCGAAGAGATTGTAGCCATCTTAAATAAGTCAAAATTACCCGGACTACTCAAAGCGAATCAGTTATTCAAAAACTATCAACCGGAACTGTCTAATCTGTTCAACAGTCAATCTAAACTGTTGCTTTTGCCAGACTATTATGATCAAATCGGAAATATATTAAAAGACGAACAAGAAAAGATCAGTGCTGAAATCGAGCAATTGATCAATAAAGTAACCTTAATTCAGGGGATTATTCAAACTTTACAGGAGTACGCTTCAAACGATTATTATAATGATTTTGAAGAAGAAGTAGAGCTGAGCGCAGTTATTGAAAATTCTTTGAAGATCCAGGAAAGTAACATCCTCAAACACAACATCAAAGTCATTAAAGAATTTAATGTACCGTTATTTTTTGTAACCAATCAAACAAAACTGACTCATATTATGGTAAACTTAATTAAGAACGCAATAGAAGCGATGTGTAATACTGAAAATGAGCCTACATTGTCAATCAGGCTTTATTTAAACACGCAATTAGTTCCGGTGATTGAAGTTAGTGACAATGGTGAAGGAATTGCCAAAGAAGACTTGAAGAAGATGTTTACTTACGGGTTTACAACTAAAGAGAACGGTCATGGATTTGGGCTTCATACCTGTGCCAATTATATGAACGAAATGGGTGGCAGTATTACGGTTCATAGTAACGGAAAGGGTAAAGGGGCAACATTTACACTAATTTTAAACAACAAGAAGTTGAATAAATAATTTATTATAATTATTGAGGTTTCTATGGATTCAAAAAAACGATTAACCATTGGTTTTTTGGCTAACAATTTATTTGACGGCTATGAAGGGCCAATTTGGAGCAGTGCTGTCAATACAACAAAAAACAAGGATCTTAATATTTTCAGTTTTGCTGATGGCCCAATTAATTCCTGGATTAATAATTATAGTTATCAATTAATTCAAAATTCACAGATTGATGGGTTCATCTCAATTAGCGGAACATTAACTTCTCATTCCAATAAAGGTGAAATCGAAAAATTTTATCAGGAGTATGTTTCAAAACCGCTGGTAAGTATAGGCCGTGTTGTTAAAGGTTGTACCAATATTATTGTCGATAATACCGGAATTGTACAATTGGTTGAACATCTGGTTGAGGTCCATCAATTTAAAAGGATCGCCTTTATTTCAGGGCCGCTTAAAAATTTGGAAGCAGCAGAACGGCTACAAATCTATCGTACCAGTCTCGAGAAGTATAATCTTCAATACGATCAAAACCTGGTTTATATCGGAAAGATCTTTTCATATGACGATGGTATTGAAGCAATAAAATTTTTTTTGGATCAACAAAATCTAAAGTTGGATGCAATTATTGCAGCTAATGACTATATGGCAATTGGAGCGATTAATGCGTTACAAAATCGGGGTTACCGTGTTCCCGAAGATATTGCGGTAGTTGGATTTGATAATATTTTTGAAGCACAACATTTTAAAATACCTCTCACCACAGTAGAACAGCCATTGCAACAAATTGGCAAAATTGCGGTTGAAAAGATTATTGCACTCATTGAAGGCGCTCCACTTGAGACTGCAACTTTAGCTACGAATATTGTTATCAGGAAATCCTGTGGCTGTAACTGTATCAATAAGAGTTACCATCAAATACTTTTTAATAAAAATTTACAAACTAAAGCGATTTGCAGTGGCAATGATAATTCAACCGCAAAGATTGCTTCAGAATTAGAAACTAAGTTTCCGGAAGTCAAGGATAAGCTGAAAGAATCGTGGGCTGATGAACTTGTGGAATGTTTTGTGCATGATTTAAAAGACGAAAGTAGTTCGTTTTTAGAACTTTTACCTTCTTTTATCGAAACCGGTTATGAAAAAGGCCTGTCGATAGCTGTTTGGCTGTCAATTCTTCGCGAGTTAGTAATTTTAACCCAATACTTCAACAACAACTTAGCAACCCTGCTAATTACCCATGCATTTTCAATTGTCGGAGAATTTTTGGAGAAAGTTAAAGTTTACCATGAATCGCAAGCTAAAGAGTTTTTCAGTACGACACTACACTTCTATCGTTTTTTTAATAAATGTCAAACCAACGATAATGATCGGATTGAAGAACGGATCAACATTTATTTTGAACGTTTAGGAATCCAAAGCTTTTATTTATCAAGATTTAAAGAGAATGAAATTCAAAAAGCCAAGTTATCATATTATTTTAGCAAAAATCAACATGTTTTGCTTGAAAAGATCGACGACTATTTTGAAACGCAGGATCTTATTCCCGGACATTTTAATAATACTGCTGAACGGTATTCGTTTATCCTTTTACCGATTGCCAAGACCGGATTTGTAATGTTTGAAGCCAATAAATTTGATGAAACGATTCACGCTCACCAAAATGTTACAACTTATACGGCGGTCAAAACCATCGTTTTATTAAATGAAATCCGTCATTATACCACCCAATTAGAGTATTTGATTGAAGAAAGGACCAGACTGTTAAAAGAAGCCGAAGAAGCCCAACAACGTCTGGTCGAAACAGCTCATAAGGCCGGTATGGCGGAGATTTCCATCGGGATTATGCACAACATTGGTAACCTATTAAACAGCATTAATGTATCTACCGAAGAAATCGATGATATCTTAAATAAATCGAAATTACCCGGACTACTCAAAGCTAATCAGCTATTTAAAGACTATCAACCGGAACTGTGTAATCTGTTTGACAGCCAATCTAAACTATTGCTTTTACCAGACTATTATGAACAAATCGGAAATATATTAAAAGACGAACAAGAAAAGATCAGTAATGAAATCGAGCAATTAATCAATAAAGTAACCTTAATTCATGGGATTATTCAAACTTTGCAAGAATATGCTTCAAGCGACCATTATAATGATTTTGAAGAAGAAGTGGAGCTAGGCTCAGTTATTGATAATTCATTGAAGATCCAGGAAAGCAATATTCTGAAACACAACATTAAAGTTATAAAAGATTTAAAGTTACCGTTATTTTTTGTAACTAATCGGACGAAACTGACTCATATTTTAGTAAACTTAATTAAGAACGCAGTTGAAGCAATGCGTAATACTGAAAATGAACCTACATTGTCAATCAGGCTTTATTTAAATGCGCAATCAATTCCGGTGATTGAAGTTAACGATAATGGCGACGGAATTGCCAAAGAAGACCTAAAAAAGATGTTCACTTACGGATTTACAACTAAAGAGAACGGTCATGGATTTGGACTTCATACCTGTGCCAATTATATGAATGAAATGGGCGGCAGTATTACGGTACATAGTGATGGAAAGGGTAAAGGGGCAACCTTTATCCTGACCTTAAGAAAGCTTGAAGGAAAATAAATTTGTTACTCATTATCGTTTTTACTTTCATTCCGGACCAACGGTTCGGATTTTTTATTCCTAAAAAAGGGGAGCGGGTTAAAACTCTAGAAATTAAATCTTCAAATCGAACAAAGAAGGTGATTATTGATGGCAACTGTAACCATTAATCCGGCCACCAATTCTGATTTACCGGAATTACTACGGATTTACAATTACTATGTCCTTAATTCCACGGCTACATTTGATGAAGTCCCTCTAACAGAAACTGAAATGATGCAGGTTTTACTCTTAACCAACAATAGCGAAGCCGATCGCTACCGGTCATTTACAATTAAAAAGCAAAATCTCATCTGTGGTTATGCAATTATCTCCAAACATCATCCCCGAAGCGCCTATTTGAAGACTGCTAATGTTGCGGTTTACATTGCCCCCGAATTTGTAAGGCAGGGTTTTGGAGGAATTGCACTTGATTTCTTAGAGAAATGGGCCGCCCAACATCAATTTCACGTTTTGATCGCCATTATCTGCGCTGAAAACGAAAGCAGCATTGCTTTATTTAGTAAGAAAGGCTATTTCAAATGCGCTCATCTTAAAGAAGTCGGTATCAAATTTGGGCGGGTCCTTGACGTGGTTTATTATCAAAAAATTATCAATTAATGATTTCAATATTTAATTAACAAAACTGTAAGCAGGACTTTTACTAATCATTCAGAAAAAATAGGAATCCCTAAATTAGAATTAAAAGGAGTTTCCGATGAGAAAAGAGTCACTGTTAATTGTCTTGTCATATTTAACGATCTACATCGTCTGGGGATCAACTTACTTCTTTATCAAAATGGCTGTTGCAACCATACCGTCATTTTATGTTGTCGGCTTTCGCTGGTTAATAGGCGGTATTGCTTTATTAATCTATTCCTGGCTATCAGGACGGATTAAGCCTTGGCCCACCGCTAAAGAGTTATTGGCCTCATTGATCTTGGGAACTCTTTTATTGATTGGAGGCAACGGCTTAGTTACGATTGCTGAAAAAAGAGTTGACAGCTATTTTGCGGCTTTAGTCCTCGCTGCTACTCCCATTACCGTTGCCCTTTTTGACAGGGTATTGTTAAAAAAGCAGATCAGTTTGATTAAGTTAGGCGGAATTGTCTTAGGTTTGATCGGTGTAGCTGCTCTGTTATACAATGGCAAATCAATTCTCGGAAGTTTCACGGCTGATGTTATATTAATATTGACTGGTATGACTCTGTGGAGTTTAGGGACAAGTTTAGGTCATAAGATCCATACTCCTAAGGATGTCTTTGTGAACAGCAGTATTCAGATGATCTTTGTCGGGTTGATCAGTTTGATTTGGGCTTATTTCGAAACACCCAACGCCAGCTTTACCGACTTCACATCGAGTTCTATCTTCGGATTGGCTTACTTAACTATCTTTGGTTCACTGGCATTTTGCGCTTATAATCACTTACTTCTTCATGAACCGGCAATTCGAATCACCAGTTATTCTTATATTAATCCGGTAATCGCTGTCGTACTTGGCTTACTGGTCGGCGCTGAAAAACCGGTACCGTTTTTAATGTTTGGACTGCCGTTGATACTGATGGGGTTGATTCTAATGTTATATGGCGAATTATTGATGAATAAATTATTTAGAAAGACTGCAACAAGTAACTAAATTAACCGTTTTCAAAGTACAGGAAGTGTTATTACAAATCTTGTGCCTTGATTGACCTCGCTTTCAACCTGAATTTTATCTTTATGCTCAGTAACAAAAAGTAACCAAGGATTTTAAATATGCCCGAAAAAATCAAATATGAGAATATTCCGGCAGCTGTATATTAGAGCAAAAGATTCTACAATTTACTATTGACAAATCCGGCTTTTCTTTGGTATATTATTTAATGTTCCTGCGAGATGGGACATTTAAAATGGGCTTGTAGCTCAGTTGGGAGAGCGCTTGAATGGCATTCAAGAGGTCAGGGGTTCGATTCCCCTCAGGTCCACCATCGTAATCCACAACTCGTTTCGTTTAGAAACGGGTTTTTTTTATTTTGTGAACCAGCAACTTTTTTAGCCGAAGTAACCAAAAATAATAAATTGTTGACAGCAGCTAAAATATATTATTAAATTTAATTATCAGCACAATTAATTTATGCAACCAACAATTGCTTAGTAAAACCAGTTACTTTTTATTTTTGAGATTATTATATGGAGAGTTAGCGATGGAACATTGGCGGATATTAGGGATTGAACCTACCGATGATATTAAAAGTATTAAAACAGCCTATGCCAAAAAACTTAAGGAATGCCATCCTGAAGATCATCCTGAAGTGTTTCAAAAATTAAGGGAAGCGTATGAGTTTATTCTTAGTAATTTAAGAATTGCCCAAACTGATTTGGAACCCGTCAAATCCTTAATTTCAGCATTTGATACCTTCAGCGATGATCAAGCATTAGACGAGTTTGAACCAGTCATGATGGTAGATAATTCCTCTGAAAACGAAAACGAAACCGAAAGCGATAACGAACTCGCCTGGGAATTTTTGGAAAGAGCGAAATCGATCTATAATAATTACCATCAGCGGATCAATCTTGACTGTTGGCGGGAACTGTTTGAAACGGAACGCTATTGGAAAATCAATATCCGTCACAATATCAACCGATATTTAGTAGCATTTTTAGCCGATAATGTTCAATTGCCGCATCTGATCTGGCGCTACCTCAACGATCAGCTGGGGATAACCGTCAATCACGGTTCCAATTATCGCCTTTCATTAAAAGCTGTTAACAATTTAACTGCTTTAATTGATGTTGGCGTTGAACTTAACTACAATTTAAATTTTAATGAAAATGCTAATCAGATCGATTTTAATTTATTTTTAGAACAACGTGAAAAAGCTTATTTTGCTCTTGCCGCCAATGATCTGGAAACAGCGTTTTCTCATCTGGACGCTGCTTATAAACTTCTTCCGTCTGATGAAGATCTGACAATCTTAATTGTTATTTATCACTTAAAAAAATATCCGCTTGAAAGAGCTTATCAAATCCTTCTGGAGCAATATCAATTCACATTTTTAGAGCAAGAAACACTGGAAACGCTTAACCGTTTTATTGATGCTTATAACCAATTACTTTCCCGGGTGAAGAAGGAATACTTATTATCGGTGGTAATCCTTAACAATATCATCGTTATCTTTAAAAAGAAACCGCTCGCTTTCGACAGTGACTTCTCATATCAACAATTAATCGAACCAAGAGAAGGACAATCATTTGATTATTATGAATTAATCGTTACTGAGATCGCTAATGCCTTATATCAGCTTAAAAAGTATCATCTAGTGATCGAGTGTTGCAAGCGACTCTTAAATCACAAACCCGATCGGGACAAGATCTGGTATCTCCAAGGCAGTTGTCAGGAAGAGTTACAATTATACGATGAAGCACTTGCATCTTATGAGCATGTGCTGGAGATTAATCCACGCTCTTATCAAGCCTGGAATAAAAAAGGAGTTTTTTTTGATGAATTAAAAGATTACAATCAAGCCTTGGAATGTTATGAAAAGGCATTAACCATTAATCCACAATTTAGTTCAGCCTGGAATAATAAAGGAGTGACCTTTAAAAAACTTGGTAATCTTCCTAATGCTTTATTCTGTTACAATCAGGCTCTGTCGTTTGATAACACCGATAGTCTTTTTTGGGTAAACAAAATTATACTGTTGATCGAGCTCAATCAACTTCAGGAAGCCTTGGATTGTTCTTTCAAAGCATTAACAATTATTGATTCCGACATTATTTGGTATTATCAAGGTTTGATCCTTGCTCAATTAGGCGAATATAACGATGCATTGAAAGCTAATAACAAAGCCTTAGATCTAAATAGTGATTCCGCTAAATACTGGAATGCCAAAGGCAACACCTTACTCAACCTGGAGCGCTATCATGAGGCATTATATTGTTATGATCAGGCAATAATAAAAGATAATAATAATTGTTGCGATTTACATATTTATTGGTCTAATAAAGGAATTACTCTGTTTTATATGGAACGTCATGATGATGCTCTTGTTTCGTTTGACAATGCTCTGAAATTAAACCCTGATTATTCGTTTGCCTGGAATAAAAAAGGACGGGTTTTGGCTGATTGTAATAGAGATCATGAAGCTCTGGATTGTTTCGAGAAAGCGCTCGCACTCGAACCTGACAATCCGTTATTCTTGAAGAATAAAGCCGAAGTATTATTAAAATTAGATCAAATTACAGCTGCTTTAGATTGCTATAATCAACTTATCAAATTAACTCCGGATGATGCCGAACTCTGGAAACAAATTGCCAATTTATTGATAAATTCAGGCAATTACGAACGGGCTGTCAATTATTTTCTAAGAGTTTTAGATCTTAACCCCGAAGATGCCTCTGTCTGGAATCAGCTCGCTGTATCACTTGAAAGATTGGAAAAGAATGAAAATGCACTGTTTTGCTATCAAAAAGCAATATTTTACGCTCGGAACGAAAGTACATTTTGGATTAACAAAATCAAGTTTCTGTTATCACTGAATCAACTGGAAGAAGTTTTACTGACCAGTGATGAAGCACTAAAACTGTTTCCCAGAGATCATCTGCTCTGGTACAATCGAGGAGTTGCCTCATACTTGTTGGGAAATTATGATCAGGCATTAACCTGTTTTGACAAATCAATAACAGGAAAAGCTGATTTTGAAGCCTGGAATTATAAGGGAATGATCTATGAACAGCTGCAAAATTATCAGCGGGCAATTGGCTGCTATAAAAGTGCTTTAAACGACGCTCCCGAAGAGCTCCACGATCAATACTATACAAATATCGGCAATGTTTACCGTACACTAAAAGAGTATGACAAAGCCCTGCTTTACTATGATGATGCACTTCAAATCAATGAAAATAATTATAATGCTTTGATCAAAAAAGGAGAGATGCTCTTGTTACTTGAAAAGTATCAGGAAGCGCTTGACTGTTATGAAAAAGCTTTAACTATTGAAAAAGATAATCCTGAAGTCTGGATCAATAAAATCAATCTTTTAGAAAAGTTAGGTAGAATTGAAGAAGCGAAGCAATGTTATGAAAACGCAAAACCATTGCTCCGGATATCGAATTTGACTTCGAGGGATTAATGAAAATTAAGGTTTCGAAAGCGAAAAGCATAACTTAGCAAAGGATTAATTGGAATAACTTCAAAATTAAAGGCTGCGCATATCAACTTATGCAGCAGCCTTTTTCGCAACTTAGCTGCTTAAACCACAGAACAAAGAGAGGGAATTAGAATGACTACTCGAATAATTAACGACTTTCAACTGGAAGATTTGGTCATCATTGACGATTTAGGCAGTGCAGAGATGATATTGACTAATCCTTCAGGCGAATATCATTACCAGATCACCAAAACACCTGACGGTTATCACGTAATCTATAAATTAAACAAATTAACGCCAATGATGATGGATACTATTGACGAGATCTTTGCTTATGCTCAAGCCCATGAAACCCGTGCATTAGTTATTAAAAAGTAGAGGGGTTTACCAATTGAAAAATTGATAAAGTTATCGCGGATGAAAATGAAATAATCCGATGGGATGGCAAGAATAAAGGGGTTTCTGAATGGAACAAAGACCAAAACCTTAAAAAGGCATTTTCCTCAAGTTGTGTCTGGTTTTATCAGAAAACAGTAGTAAAATAATTAACATAATTCAAAAATTGGTATGGGACATTTTTGAAGAATTGTGCTATAATATTTTAGCAATCTAGTTTAGAGGGATTTAAATGGCAAAGAAGGAACGCAAAACAATTGCCGTCAACCGACGGGCGCGACATGATTATTTTATTGAAGAAACGTACGAAACAGGGATTGTCCTGACTGGGACCGAAGTTAAGTCATTACGCTCCGGAAAAGGCAATCTGCAGGACAGTTATGCGACAATCAAGGACAATGAGTTGTTTTTGCTCAACTGCCATATCAGTCCCTATGATTTTGGCAACCGTTTCAATCATGATCCCTTAAGAAACCGGAAATTACTGATGCATCGTGAGGAGATCCGACGGTTATTCAGTAAAATCCGTGAGAAAGGCTTTACTTTAGTACCGTTGCAGATGTACTTCAATGAGCAGGGCCGCGTTAAAGTTGAGCTTGGTTTAGCAAGAGGTAAAAAACTCTATGATAAACGTGAGGATATTGCAAAACGCGATGCTGCGCGGGAGATGGACCGGGCGATTCGGGCCAGTCAGAAAAGTTAAATTTCATTATTCAATTGTTACTCTTAAGCTTTCAAAGTTTTTGGGGGCGACCGGTTTCGACGGGGAGAGTAGGCATTGAAGTAGCGAGTCGAGGTGCTGTGGCCTCGTTAAACTGCAGCAAGCACATTAAGTGCCAATAATAATTACGCTTTAGCTGCTTAATATAAGTAGCCGTCCAAACCGAACTTAACCCGGGAGGTCGGGGCGGGCGTCAAACAAACCGGGGCGCTCATTAACCAATTCGCGGAGGTTAGTGCTAAGACGATCGCGATAGCAAGTTTCAAGTCCGTCCGTAGACGTGAAACAAGCGAAGTTTAAATTGCGGTCTGCACTCGGAGAAGCTTCTTTGAATACCTTTTCGGACGGGGGTTCGACTCCCCCCGCCTCCACCATAATAATTAACTCAATAAATATAATAAATATTTCAATTACAACCCGTAGCTTAAAAGAGCTTCGGGTTTTTTTGTATTGTTTTACATATACAGAATTATGCCCGACAAAAACATTAAAAAATTGTTAATTAGATCAAATGAAGGCGGATTATTCAATAATAAGTCAAATCATTAATATTAGGTTTAAACCGCAAATTTTAATTTTAAATAGTGAAAACAATTACTAGATAATTTAAAATAGATTAAATTTAAGTTAAAACCCAAATAAAGTCGGTTATAGCTTGCAATATCTTGCGGATCAGATATAATTATGGTATAAGGGGAAGGATTTTTTGTTTTTATTAATCACTATTACATAAGCGGTTAATAGTGTCGGATAATTATGTAAGTAACTGAATTTTGTCAGCAGAGAGGAGGTAACTTATGGAAAATTTGCAGGCGGGGATTCAGCTTCTGCTCGTTGGTATGACAATGGTTTTTATTGTTTTAGTTTTACTGATGGGTCTTATGAATGCGATGTCAGTGTTAGTTACGAAGAATCTTCCGAAAACAAATGTTGCTATGCAAAAAATTGATAATAGTTCTGGTGAAACTGAAGAAGAACTGGCAGCTATTATGGCAGTATTTGCAACCAAATTTCCGGAACGGAAAAATTTGAATATTAAAATAAAACAATGTTAAATATTTTTTAATTTTAGGAGGTATACAATATGCAGAATTATAAAGTCACAGTTAATGGTAAAGTTTATGAAGTTACAGTAGAAGAAACCAGTCAATCAGCTGCTGCAACTTCTTCAATAAGCTCACCAGCTGAAAAACCAATTACTTCTAAACCTGGTACTGCTGAAGCCGGAGATATTACGGTTAATTCACCGTTAGCGGGAAGTATTATGTCGATTAAAGTCAAACCCGGAGATGAAGTTAAATACGGACAAGTGTTACTTACTTTAGAAGCCCTAAAGATGGAGAATGAAATTGTTGCCCCTGAAGCAGGGGTTGTAAAGGAGATCTTTACCCAAACCGGCGCAATGGTAAATGTCGGAGACCTTTTAGTATCCCTGCGTTCATTATAGGAGGAGCAAACAATGGAGATCAACTTACTGGAACTCTTAAAAACAACCGGTTTTTTCACGATCACCTGGCAGCAAGTATTAATGATCATTATTTCATTTATCTTATTTTATTTGGCAATAAAAAAACAGTATGAGCCATTATTGTTATTACCAATCGCTTTTGGTGTTTTACTTACCAACCTGCCACTCGGTGAATTTGACCTGACGAATCCGCCATCCGGAACCGATGCCGGAGGTCTAATCTACTATTTATATCAAGGCGTAAAACTCGGAATTTATCCGCCATTAATCTTTTTAGGTGTTGGTGCAATGACTGACTTTGGCCCGCTAATTGCCAACCCCAAAAGTATTCTGCTCGGTGCTGCGGCACAACTTGGAATTTTTGCAGCATTATTAGGAGCAGTTCTTTTAAATACTCTTTTTCCAAATGTTTTTCCTTACGATTTAAAAGCAGCGGCTTCGATTGGAATAATCGGAGGAGCGGATGGACCGACAGCGATCTTTTTAACAAGTAAGCTAAAACCGGAGTTATTAGGAGCAATAGCGATTGCTGCCTACTCTTACATGGCGTTGATCCCGATTATTCAACCGCCGTTAATGCGCTGGATTGTCCCCAAAAAAGAACGGCAAATTGTTATGGAGCAACTCCGTCCAGTTTCAAAATTAGAAAAAATAATCTTCTCTGTTATGGTTACGGTTATTTGCTCAATTCTACTACCTTCAGCTGCTCCCTTGATTGCTTGTTTAATGTTTGGCAATCTGTTACGTGAATCCGGAGTAGTTGAACGTTTATCCAAAACCGCGCAAAATGAACTGATCAATATAATTACAATCTTCTTAGGAGTATCTGTTGGTGCAACTGCGAAAGCCGAAAGATTTCTTAGTCCGTCAACACTGGGAATCATTGCGTTAGGATTGGCTGCTTTTGCCTTCAGTACTATCGGCGGATTATTATTCGGACGAATAATGTGTAAATTTTCCGGTGGTAAAATCAATCCTTTAATTGGCGCCGCTGGAGTCTCGGCCGTACCAATGGCAGCCCGTGTCGCCCATAAAGTTGGGACCGAAGATTGCCCCAGTAATTACCTTTTAATGCACGCAATGGGACCAAACGTTGCCGGAGTTATTGGTTCGGCTGTCGCTGCTGGTTTGCTATTAGTTAGTTTATCTTAAAATCAGGAGGCATGGATATGAAACGTCCTGTAAAAATTACTGAAACCGTTTTCCGCGATGCTCATCAGTCATTATGGGCTACCAGAATGAAGACTGATGATATGATGGCGGTTGCGGAGATGATTGATGAGGTTGGCTATCATTCGTTGGAAGCCTGGGGGGGAGCCACGTTTGACAGTTGCTTAAGGTTTCTTAAAGAAGATCCGTGGGTAAGGTTACGCCGTTTAAAAGCTGTAATTCGTAAAACCCCACTGCAAATGTTATTACGTGGACAAAATATTTTAGGATATCGTCATTATCCAGATGATGTTGTAAGAACTTTTTGTCATCGCGCTGTTGATAATGGAATTAGCATTATTCGAATCTTTGATGCCTTAAATGATATTCGAAATATGGAAGTCGCAATCCGGGCTTCAAAAGAAGCAGGGGCACATGTTCAAGGAACAGTTGTCTATACTATCAGTCCGGTACATAATATTGATTCCTATATTAAACTGGCCAAAGAATTAATCGAACTTGGTTGTGACTCAATCTGTATCAAAGATATGGCAGGATTACTAAAGCCATATGATGCGGTTGAATTGGTAACCAGGTTAAAGAGCGAAGTAAATACAATGCTCCAGCTTCATACACACTATACCAGTGGTTTGGCTTCAATGACTTATTTAAAAGCAATTGAAGCCGGTGTTGATGTTGTTGATACCGCAATCTCAGCATTAGCAATGGGAACATCACAACCACCTACGGAAACATTGGTTGCAGCTTTACAAGATACACCTTATGATACTGGAATCAATTTAGCAAAGTTAGCACCAATCAATCAACATTTTAAAAACCTTAAAAAGAACTACAGTGATATCCAAACTCCAATTGAAGTGGATACTGCAGTTTTATCATATCAGATTCCTGGTGGAATGATCTCCAATCTGCGAAATCAATTAGCCGGTCAAAACGCCGCACACCGTTATGAGGAAGTATTAGCTGAAGTCCCTCGTACCAGAGAAGAATTGGGATATCCGCCACTGGTTACCCCAACCAGCCAGATGGTTGGAACTCAAGCGGTATTAAATGTTCTCACCGGCAAACGCTATAGTGTTGTGCCCAAGGAAATCAAAGATTATGTTCGGGGAATGTATGGCCGGCCTCCAGCACCAATTAATCCTGAAGTTCAAAAACTGATTATTGGTGATGAAAAGCCGATTACCCATCGTCCAGCCGATGATCTGGAACCAATGATCGATAAAGCCCGTAAAGAAATCATGGAGTATTATCAACAAGAAGAAGATGTTTTAACCTACATCTTCTTCCCGGATGTAGCCATCGAATTCTTTAAACACCGCGGTAAATAAGCTTAAAAAGTCTGTTGCCAAAATAACCCTTTGAGTTTCCCAAAGGGTTATTTCTTTTTGCAAGTGAACATTTCCCAGCAGGAGTATTGGTTGGTAACTTTAATTATTATTGTAAAAAACCAAATTTAATATCTATCCCGATGGAGCAGAGGCAGTGATGAAAAAACTACTGATCATAAGTATGGTGGTCCTGTTACTTTCCAGCTGTATGGGTTCCTCATCAACCCCCCAAAAAAATACTGACAGCCAACCGAACGATTCCGAGCTCAATCCAATTCTTGATCCCGGATCAAAAACAGGTACCAAACCTGATAACGGTTCCATAAATTCGAGAGCATATATTGCGGCCTGGTTAGCTCCTTACCAGGAAAACAGGGGATTTGAGAGTTTTTCAAAAAACAGCAATCTTTTTAATGAGATTAACCCAATGTGGTATAACCTAAATCCGCGGTACTTTCAGGAACCCGGCACCCCATTTACGTTAAAAGCCAAAAATCGCGGTGAGGTTACTTATATGGCCCAGACCAACGGTGTTAAACTGGTCCCATCGATCCAAAACTTTGGAACCTATAACTTCGATACCACAGTAATCAGAAAAATAATTAATGATCCAGCCTTAAGGACACGACATGTAAATGAAATTACGACCTTAGTATTAAACGAAGGATATGACGGAATTGATATTGATTATGAGAATCTCTCATTTGCAGACCGGGACGCTTTTACTGCTTTTATCGCCGAATTAGGAGCAGCATTAAAAAAACACCAAAAGTTACTATCGGTAGCCGTATATGCCAAAACATCCGATGCGGCTACCTGGAATGGACCTGGTGCACAGGATTGGCGTAAGTTGGCGCCACATGTTAACACTTTAAAAATTATGGTTTATGACTACCATTGGTTGAACTATCATCCCGGACCGATTGCTCCAATTGACTGGTTACGTGATGTATTAAGCTATGCTGCTACAATTAAGGAAGTTCACAACAAAATCATTGTCGGGTTGCCACTCTACGGTCTCGATTGGGGTGGAGGAATGTCAGCCAAAGAAGTAATGTACCAGGATGTGTTAACGATCCAATCTCAAAATGGTTACCGCAATTTAAGTCGTAATGATGTCGACCATTCAACTGATCCGATTTGCAGTCCTTATCAAAAAAATGTTGAGTTACACTTCGAATATCAATCCGGCGGTGTAATCAGAACTGTCTATTACCAGGATAGTGTGAGTATTAAGGAGAGATTAAAAGTGATTAAGGAATTCAAAGCTATTGTTAAGGGAATAACATTTTGGCGTTTGGGCGGAGAAGATCCGGCAACGTGGGAGGAAGTTGAGAGTTTCAAGAGGGACTAAGCTGATTTTAAGGATAATTAATCTTTTTGAGATTAAGCTTTACTTTTGGTCTTCTTATTATTGCTGGTAATACCGGTACACCTGGGACAAACCGGTTGTTCATTTTTATTGTCCTCTAATAAAACCAAATGCTGACAAACTGAACATTTATAGACTCCACGAACCGATTTAGCAGTAGCAAAAGCCATATGTAAATAACCCCCTTTTATTAGAGCAAATTTATATTAAACACCAGAGACAAACATATATTCCAATTGTAATCCTCAAATGTAACTTTTATGTTAAGAATAAGTGAAATATAATTGAAAGAAACGATATTATTAACTAACCGTATTCCGGATTAACATCAAAAGCAATGTAATAATGGAAACAATCCCATTGATTAACATTGCTTATTTTCATTTATCTATTTTTTAAACGGACGAAATAATAAAGATACAAAATATGATAAAATTGAACTAAGATTCAATTCATTTTTGAAATGACATTATTCAAACTGCCGAGATCTTTTATCGGATTAATTTGGGGATTGGATTAGACAATTTTAATATAATTTTGTAATTATTGAAATAATTGATTGACAGGAATTGAAATATATTATAAATTAGATATTAACAATATGGATTTATATATTTGAAGGTGATTGTTAATGGCATTAATCGGAATTGATTTAGGAACAACCAATAGTTTGGTAGCATACTGGTCAGAAGATGGTGTCAAACTTATCCCCAATGTTTTAGGAAGTAATCTCACTCCATCAGTGATTAGTATTGATGATAATGATGAAATTCTGGTTGGAGAAGTTGCGAAACAACGGTTGCTAACCCATCCCCAATTAACCGTAGCTGCTTTTAAACGCTATATGGGGACCAACAAAGTTATCAAATTAGGTAAATTTGAGTTCTTACCCGAAGAATTATCCTCGCTGATTATTCGTTCGTTAAAAAATGATGCCGAATCATTCTTAGGGGTTAAAGTTGAAGAAGCAATTATCAGTGTGCCTGCTTACTTTAATGACACCCAACGCAAGGCAACCAAAAGAGCCGGTGAACTTGCCGGTTTAAAAGTTGAGCGAATCATCAATGAACCAACTGCTGCAGCTATTGCCTATGGACTGCACCAACAAAAAGACGAGACAAACTTCTTAATCTTTGATTTAGGCGGTGGGACTTTTGATGTCTCAATCCTGGAAATATTCGAAAATGTTATGGAGGTTAAGTCAATTGCCGGTGATAATTATCTAGGTGGCGAAGATTTTACCGAACTAATCTTCAAACATTTTCTGGCAGAAAATAATTTGGCGGAAACTGATTTGGATGAAAAAACCCGTTCGAATATCTGGAAGCAAGCAGAAGTCTGTAAACGTCAGCTTGGCGAGAGTGAGAAGAATGGAGTTATCTCTTGTACAATTAATGACAAATTATATGAATGGAAACTTAGTGCAGCCGAATTTGAAAATATTGCCAAACCATTAATCAACCGGTTACGGTTACCAATCGAAAGGGCGATCCGAGACGCAGCAATCAACCCGGATCAATTAGATGAGATCATCCTGGTAGGTGGCGCAACCAAGATGCCACTGATCAGAAGCTTTATCAGTAAGTTATTTGGCAGGTTTCCTTCCTGTCATTTGAATCCTGATGAAGTGGTAGCATTAGGAGCCGGGATCCAGGCGGGAATGAAGCAGCGCGATGCGGCAATTAAAGAGATCGTTTTAACTGATGTCTGCCCTTACACGCTGGGGACAGAGGTTGCTGTCCAGACTGGTTCTGGTTACGAAAAAGGTCACTTTCATCCCATAATTGAACGGAATACGATCATCCCGGTAAGTAGAATTGAACGATTTTATACTATCAGTGATTTTCAGGAACAGGTTAGAGTTGGTATTTATCAAGGTGAAAGCCGGCTTACCGATAACAATATTAAGTTAGGTGAACTAGTGGTTAATGTTCCTCCTGCACCTGCCGGTAAGGAGGCAATCGATGTTCGCTATACGTACGATATCAATGGTATTCTAGAAGTTGAAGTAACGATAGTAAGTACCGGTCAAAAACAGAGTATTGTCATTGAAGAAAACCCAGGATTGATGTCCGAAGCAGAGATTAAGGAGCGGTTAAAGGCTTTAGAAGCCCTAAAAATCCATCCCCGTGATAAGACGGAAAATCGGTTGTTACTGGCTCGTGGTGAACGCTTGTATGAAGAAACTCTTGGCGAGACGCGCAATCAAATTGCTGCCGCATTAATTGAGTTTGAAAATGCACTCAACAGCCAGGATGAAAAGCAAATTAAGAAAATTGCCAAATCATTGAGTGAGTTCTTTGAGCGCCTTGAAAATCAACAGCAATTTTGAGATTAAGGATCGTACTATCTTTATAAATACTTTTAAATGTATCAATTTCAGATTAAGAAATAATAAAGATATACTTAAATAATAGGGAAGTATACAGAGATTAGTAACGGAAATTATCAATAGGAAGGTTACATGCGGTTATGAATTGCTGGGAAATATTAGGAATTGAACCAACAGTTGAAATCAAAACAATCAAAAAAGCCTATGCTCTTAAGTTACGAATCCATCATCCTGAAGAGGATCCTGAAGGATTTAACCGGTTGCGGATTGCTTATGAAGCAGCTTTAAACGAAGCCAAAGTATTAAAAGTTGTACCTGCTCCGGTTTTGAATACAACCGCAGACCAAACAGACACTAAGAAACAACTATCCCAATCTGTTGTTGACATCCCCAGTTTGGATCCATCAAGTACTGACCAACAAAAAATTTCATTAACAACATCCAAAGATGAGCTTGTTGCCCAATTTATGGAGCAGGTAACAAAGATCTATAATAATTTTTCACTTCGAATCAATGAGAGAGCCTGGAGCGAGCTACTGGAATCAGACAGTTACTGGCGGATTGACCTACGCCTTGAGATCCAGTACCGGCTTCTTCATTTTTTGATGACAAACTTCAGACTCCCACATAAAATCTGGCAACTCTTTGATGAACATTTTTCATGGAAAGAACAACATTTGTCACTCTGTAAAACCTTTCCGGAAGAGTTTATTATTTTTGTTATCAGCAAGATTGAAAACCATTCTCCTGATTTTAGTTATGACTTCTTAAATGGCGCTTGTGATTTCGACCTGTTTATCGATTATCGTGAGGAAGCCTTTTATGCCCTGCGTAAGCGCGATCTTGATCTTGCCAAACAGCTTTTGGACGCAGCCAATCAAATTTATGCCGGTGATCCGGATTTAAGAAGGTTATTGGCACGTTACTATTGTCTAACCAACCAAATTGATGCGGCATTGGCAGAGTATAATCAGATATTGACAATCAACGATCAGGATCTTGACGCTCATCTCAACCGTGCCTTATTGTTACAAAAATCAGGCAATTATAAAACAGCAATCAACGATTATCAGTGGTTGTTAACCCAGCTGCCTGATGATCCCAGAATATTGAGCGGCCTGGCAAACTGTTACAGTAAATTAGGCATCCTGCTTGAAGCAAAAACACTTTACGAGCAGATCTTTGAAGCATATCCTTATGATGTTGATGCCCTGTTTCAGATTGCCGGCATCAATTATCAACTGGTCGCTCAATACCGGCAGGACTTGTCAATCAATCCCAACAACACCAAATTACGCTATGAAATTGCCAGTTTACTTTATGAATTGAGAGAATATCAGGACTGTTATGAAGAGATCAAAGTAATTCAAAACAGACCTGACTTAGATTCGGCAACCCTCTTACTAATCGGTCAGGTACTCTGTCAACTTGGTAAAGTTGACGAAGGACTTGAATGGACCAATCAAGCGCTGGAACGTTCGCACCAAGAGGGAGGTAATGGTTATCAAATCTTAGTTGAACGTGGTAATATCTTAAATCAAAATGGCCGTTACCATGAAGCAATTGAAGACTTTTTAGCAGCTCTAAAGATCAATGCCTACAATCCGGAATTATTATATAGTTTGGCAGAATCATACCGCCGAATTGACTTATTACCTCAATGCATTGATTATGCTACCAGAGCAATTGCTCTTAAGGATGATAACTGGCTCTATTATTCAACGCGGGGACTGGCCTATTTTTATTCAGGCTATTATCAGGAAGCCAAAGCCGATCATCAAATTGTAGTTGACCATAGTAAAACTTTTGCACAAGCTAGGTTTCGATTGGCATTTTGCCACTTGAATCTGGAAGAATATGAACAAGCCATCGAATGTTTTTCGGAAGCCTGGGATTATGATAATGCTCAAGTTGAAACCTATTTCTTTAAAGCTTTTGCTTATATCCAAATTAATAACTTTGAAGCCGCTTTGGAAAATATCAATTCCTACATTGAGCAGGAACCTGATTCCGTAGTGGGCTACTTTTTAAAAGGGTATATTTATCAACTGCTGGAGATGCCTGATCAAGCAAGCCTTGAATATTGTAATGGTTCCGAGTTGATTCCCGATAATTATTTATTAGCAAAGACCGCTTTTTATAGCATTAATCAACAGGGATTATCGCCGGAAAGTATTAAGTTTCTCAACCAATTAGTTAATTTAACGCCCTATGATGAGCTGGTCCAAACCATGGTTGCAGTCGCTTTTATGCAACTTGATGATGAAAATGCCGCGCAACGCGTTATTGAAGACTATCATCTGGCAATTAAGGATTACAGTCAAGTATTAAAAAGCGATTTCAGCAATTATTTGCTGGGTCAGGCCAAGGTTTTAACCGGCCAGCAACGATCTGATACTATCAACTATCAACAACGCTATCAACTGTTAGTAGCAAATTTGAAAGCAAACTATAATTTTTTAAATACAGAGCAGATTGCTAACGATGAAACTTCACTGAAATTTTTCCGGTCTACACTTGACAACTATTTAAATGGTTTTACCAATTTTGCTGTTTTAAGCACTAATACCGGTGATTTAAGAGGTCTCCTCAACTGGATTGACATCCTGATGGAGATGGGAGAGTTTGATTTGGCTTTACCCAAGTATTACCTGATCTTAAATGAGATTAAGAACCAAACAATAAACTTTGCTGAGCACCAAATCACCTTGTATCAAATCTGCCACAATACCTTTAAACATGAATGGTTGCTTAGAGAAAACGAACGGGATGAACAAGCTTTAGAATTGATTACTCGATTTATTGACAGTATCTCTTCCTATGAAGAAAGCTTTGTTGCTAAAGTTCTTGCCGAAGCATGGAACCGAAAAGGGGCAATTCTTGAATCTTCAAAAAGATATTCAGAAGCATTGAGTTGTTATAACCAGGCAATCAAGAGCAATGCTAATACTCTTTCATACTGGTATGACAAAGCCGAATTATTAGAAAAATTAAATTCAGCCGAATCACTCAGATGTTACCGTCAACTATTGGAATTAGCTCCAAATGATAATGAATTGTGGCGAAAAACCGGAATTGTATTGGAGGACCTGTCTGATTATTCAGCAGCACTCAGTTGTTATAACGGAGCATTAAAAATAGCTCCGCATGATTCATGGACTTGGGCCAACAAAGGAAAATGCTTGGAAAATATGGGAAAATATAAGGAAGCCCTTGGTTGTTATGATAAAGCGATCCTTTATGAACCAACCACCAGTTTATTTTGGAATTATAAGATTAAACTTTTACTCCTCTTAGACAGAATTAAAGAAGCAATGGACTGTTCAAATGAAGCATTGAAGATCCATCCAAACTGTAGTGTCCTATGGAACTGTCAAGGTGAACTCTTTAACAGGTTTGAAAACTATCAAAAAGCATTAGACTGTTTTGATAAAGCAATTAAATATGCTGATCAAGATGAAGATGTAGAAGGATACCTTAACAACAAAGCCAAGTGTTTGGTGAACCTTAATGATTTTGACGCCGCTTTTGACTGTTTAAATGAAGCGCTGAAGATTAACCCGGAACATGATATTACGTGGTGTAACAAAGGGGTCGCATATTATTTTTTAGAGATGTACGAAGCTGCGCTTGAATGTTTGGATGAAGCTTTAAAAATCAATCCTGACGATCCCGACTATTGGGAAAATAAAGGTGAATTGCTGGAGAAACTAAACCGGAATAAAGAAGCGCAATTATGCTATCAAAAAGCAAGAATAATGAAGCAAAAAAAGTAATAATAGGGTGTGAATTATTAATGAACAACTACAATCCTGAAAATTTAACCGAAACACAATTATGGTTGCTGGCTCTGGGAGCCTTTCTGGCAGAAAGGAACGGAGACCGTCATGATACTTTATACGGCTGCGAACCGGATGACTATCATATAGCTGATTGGAAGAATGTATTAAGACGTGATTGGGGAATTAATGACAGACAACAATTGTTTCAGAAATTAGAATGGTTAATCAAAGAAGGACATCGAGGGGATTTTCAGCGGTTAAATTCATCTTTTGCATTATATTCTTACCAAGAGCAACAACGAATTTTACGCGAATTACCCTCCGACAGTCCATTCTACAATCTTTATCAACTGGTTAACTTATACGGTTCGAAATTATCCGATGCCGGTATTGCCGCTTGGGATTATGGTCGCTATATCTCGCTGTGCCGTAAAGGAGCCATGCTTAAATATATTACTGATGATGAAGCATGGGAACTGATGAAGAGAATTGCGTCAGATGTCCAAACTGCTTATCCTGGTTGGTATGAGTATGGTCTGGGATATATCATCGGCCGAATCGAATGGCAAAACAAGTTAACTGAGGTAAACGCCCACAAACATGTAAAGTGGCTTGATAATTTTCTACTCAAACAAGATGGCCCCTGGGTGAAAATCGATTGGAATACCAATTTGGAGTTATAAATATTATTCTAGCTCAACATAGTTTAGTAGTTTGCAACGACTAAACAATACCGGTAAATTTAAACAGAAAGGGTACGAGTTGATTATGAATTGTTGGCATATTTTAGGAATCGAACCTACAGTTGATCTTAAAACAATCAAAAAAGCCTATGCTCTAAAATTACGAATTCATCATCCTGAAGATGATCCTGAAGGATTTAACCGGTTGCGGAGCGCCTATGAAGCAGCTTTACTTTAAACGAATCCAAAGTAATAAAAGTTGTGGTTGCTCCGGTTTTGAATACAACCACTGACCCAATAGATACCGAGAAACAACCGCCACAATCTGTTGTTGAGATTCCCAGTTTTGATCCATTAAGAGCCAAACAAAAAATCTCATTAACAACATCAAAAAGTGAGCTTATCGCAGAATTTATAGAGCAGGTAACAGCGATCTATAATAATTTTTCACTTCGAATCAATGAGAGAGTCTGGAGCGAGCTACTGGAATATGACAGTTACTGTCAGATTGACCTCCGGCTTGAGATCCAGCACCAACTACTCAACTTTTTAATGACAAACTTCAGACTCCCACATAAAATCTGGCAACTCTTTGATGAACATTTTTCATGGAAAGAACAACGTTTATCACTCTGTAAAACCTTTCCGGAAGAGTTTATTAATTTTGTTATCAGCAAGATTGAAAACAAATCTCCTGATTTTAGTTATGATTTTTTAAATGGTGATTATGATTTTGACCAGTATCTTGATTATCGTGAAGAAGCATTTTATGCACTACGCAATCACGACTTTGATCTTGCCAAGCATTTTTTAGATGCAGCCAATCAAATTTATACCGGTGATCCTGATTTAAAAAGGTTATTGGCACGTTAATTGCTCGATATTCTCCTGCTCAAAAAAGACAGCCCTTTTTTTGTTAAAATCATTATAGTCAGCATTTAAAATGCTACATTAACAGTTGTAAAAATGGGTTCACTTGGTAATCCATTTAAAGGACGGAAAAACACTTGTAAATTATATTTATATGGTTCAAAAATAATTATTTGTTGTGTTCTTTCATTATATAGATCACCATCTTCTGTTTTGCCAGGCATTAAACCAGTTTTATAAGTGATAATATTCTTTAATTGAGTAATATTCAAATAATACTGTGAAAGTAACATAGTTCGCAAGGCGTTCCATCTTTTTGAATTACTATTAGAACCAGTATGGTTATCAGTATTTCCATTTAAAACAAATGAGTTTACACAAGCAATTGCATTTTGGACTCCCCATTGAATTCCGCTATTAAGTAGTGAGGTATTAGTTCTAATTATTCGATTTTTCGAAAGATCATTCTCTAATACAATAGCTGTAGTACTACTAGCTAAAAATATCAGATGTGAATAAGCATATTTTTTATCAGATGCTCTCATATAATCTGAAATATCATAAATATTTGTTTTAGTTTCTAATGCTTCCCTTAAGTCAAAGCTATAGGAACGTTTCTCTTTAGAATCATATGTACTTTTATCGCCAGAATCAAGAATTGCAGCAAAAACTCGATCATCGTTAAAACCTGTTATTACACCCATAAATCCTAAATATCCAATAGTGCAAATTGATTTATTGCCATTTTTAAAAGTAACAACTGCTTGGATCTTAACTAATTGATCATTTGATCCTTGCTCCCAATCTAAAATCCTACCTACTTTAGTTTGTTGATTATCTGAACGGTTACCAAATACTGCCACAGCCGAACATTGAGTAGCACGCCCAACATCAGGTAATAAATTTAATAAAAACAGTTCATCAACAGATAATTTCCCATCACCAAGAATATTATCGTTTGTACTTGATAATACTGATGCAAGACCATCGATCTCATCGATATAGTTTTGTGCGAGGTTTTGCTTGATATCTTTAACCCTATTAAAGAAAAAATTCATATTACCATCAAAAAATTTATCAACCATTTCTTTAAGGTAAGAATCAACCAATTGTTCATAATCAGGAACAGTCTTTTTGATAACATTACCATATTGAATACCAATGTTTTTAGGGGTAGTTCCTGAGTAGTCTAATATTACCTCATAATATGTATTATTTATATTTTTCAATATTACATCTGCTGAATCACTACTTGATAATTTTCCATCTCCGCACCCAACTAAACTTAAGATAAATAATAATGTTAAAAATAAAACTGGTAATTTTTTCTTACTTTCCATTACCAAACTCCTCCATTATCATAATTGGTCGTAAATTCTTATTGCTTCAATTACATACAATTAAATTATATTATTCTTTCATACTATTGTAAACAATTTATACTTGAACCTTTTTATTTAATATTGGAAATTACTAAATTCGGGTTAACCCCCAAACTTTAGAAACTATAGTCTTATCTCTTTGATTTTCATAATTATAGAATTTTAAATAATCTGATACTTTCTCATAAGCTTCAGCACAGGTTTGAAACTCGTACCTTGACAAACAGTCATTTTCTAAAATGCTATGAAACGACTCAATATGAGCATTTTTATTTGGAGTACGACAAGGGATTCGTTGTCCTTCCTGTTTACACAGTCGGTATACTTTCTTTTTATTTATTACTAAATTGTAGTTCCGTTTTAAAAGGATAGTGAGTTTACGATACCCGTAAGAAAAACCTTCACCGTCAATTAAGCGGTATATCCATTCGATAATTTGCTGGTCACATATTTTCTGACCACTTTTATCGTAACTATAACCGGGCAAAGGTCGGCCACCAGTAATTTCTGATTTTTGTGGTGAAGCCAGATGATAGTAATATGTTGCCGGGGCCAGACCAATACATTTCAATACACAAGAAACTTTATATCCTTGAGAAATCCAATCATGAGCAACTTCTAACTTGGCGGTTATCGTTTGGTCGTTTTTTTTAAAAGGTCTTGGAGTATGGCATTCTCAAGTTCTTTCTCTGCTAAAAGCTTTTTTAACATAAGGTTTTGTTTAACAATCTCTTTAGTTTCTTTAGTTAAGGGAATACCTTTTGGTATTGGATAATCGGCTTCCCGAACCCACTTAGCAACCAGGCTGGGTAAAAGATCATAGTTTCTGGCCACCAACGCACAATTACGGGTTTCTTTGGCTTCTCTAATTATCTGTTGTTTAAACTCATCTGTGAATTTTCGCCTTTTCAATAATGTCGCCCCCTATTTTTAATTTACCAGTGTTAAGACACTTTTTTCCAAAGAAATTAGGGGGCTAAAAATAATTTATTTATTATTGTGAAGGGACAAAATATAACTTGTGGAAATTTTTCTTTTATTATGGTCTAAAAATGTTTTAAAGTAATCAATTAATATTCCAGGAGGTTGGGGTGTGCGGTATCAATGGCTTGATCAATATTGTCTCTCCAAAAAAGGAGCCACCAAAGATTTTAAGGCGGAATGGGAAGTAACCAGGTATTTAATTGGTGGTAAAATGTTCGTAATGGTCGGTGGGGATCAAAATAATAAACCAATAATAACGGTTAAGTGTGAACCTTCTTTTGGAACAATGTTACGGGGACAGTACCCGGATATTGTACCCGGTTACTATATGAACAAAGACCACTGGAACTCGGTCTATATCGATGGTAGTGTACCGGATGAAGTATTAAAAGAGATGCTGGATATGTCATATGAATTGGTCTTAAATTCACTAAGTAAAAAGATGATTAAAGAGATTATTGGTTCGTAAGAAACTGTTTCCGAAAGGTATTTTAAAGATGGAAAATGATATTAAAACCTTTTATGACTTAGTAGCCGAAGAAACAGCTAACGAATGGTACAACAATGATGTCTTACTTCCTTCAACCAAAGAATTTATTAATTTATTACCCGTCAGACCCAGAGTACTAGATCTGGGTTGTGGCCCCGGCTATGAAAGTATGCGCTTGAATAATGAAGGCGCACTGAAATTTGTCAACAATACAATTTAACATTTATTAAAGAAGGTTATCTGGACCCCAGTTTCGTTGAATATGGCTGGAAGTCTTATCTTTTTAAGAAAAGTGCAATTTGAAAAAGGAACTGTTAATTATGAGTCGAATAGAATAATTTTAGCTAACTTAGTTTTGGAGGAATTAAAAATGAGAAAATTAATTATTTTATTAGTTACATTAGGAGTACTACTACTTACAGGTTGTTCTTTTCGGGAGAATGCAAAATTAATTGAGCTAGATAAGAAATATAATCAAGGACAATATGAAATAGTTGTTGAAGAAGCTAATAAGTTTGTCAGTGATAACCCTGACTCATACAGAGGGTGGAACATATTAGGTTGGGCTTATTTAAAATTGGACAATTATAAAAAAGCGGAAGAATGCTTTGACCGTTCGATCGCTATCAATCCAAATTATGACAATGCCTACGTTGGCAAGGGCGTCTTATGCCGTGAAGACGGTGACTTTGCTGCAGCCCGGGAATGGTATCTGAAAGCAATCGCGATTACGCCCCAAAATCCCGAAGCATTTTCCAGTTTGTTAGTTATTGAGTTGAAAGAAGGCAACGATGCTAAAGCGGTGGAATACGGAGAAAAGGCATGGACATTACGGAAAGATTCTCCTGTGATTGCCGCTAATCTTGCTATAGCATACCACTACATCGGAGACGTTAAAAAACGTGATGAATTTTACGAACATGCAAAACGGTTAGGATATTTAAATTTACAAACACTGAAAGAGATCTTTGAAGGTAAGTTGAGTTTGAGATAAGTCCAAACCAATAAGGACATAAAAGGAGCTGTTTGCAGCAGCTCCTTAAGATTTAAAATCAGTCTTCATTTAATATTAGTCGTTCCAATTCTAAAGGTTCAATATACTTGCCATCCTTATAAGCGCGCATATTTCCTCCCGAGATTTCATCAATCAACGCAATCTGCTTATCAGCACCAATTCTTCCAAACTCAAACTTGATATCATACAACTCGATACTCTTCTTCGCCAGTTCCTCTTTGACAATCTTAGCAATCTTTTGGGTAAGACCTTTTAAAACCTGATATTCAGCTTTAGACAATATTCCTAACATATCTAAGGCATCTTCAGTTATTGGCGGGTCCTGACGGGCATCATCTTTTAAAGTGACTTCAACAAAAGCATCCAAGGGTTGTCCTTCTTGCGCGTACATTACATACCGCCGGATAAAACTGCCGACAGCCCGATAACGGCAAATAACTTCGATCCCTTTTCCAAATACTTGTGCGGGTTTGACTGTCATGGTCGATTCATCAATGTTGGAATCTATATAATGGGTTGGAATTTGTTGCTCTTTTAATTTCTCAAAGAAATACTTGGTCAGTTTTAGTCCGGCCTTACCGGCGCCTGCAATTGATAATCCAACCGTATTGGCCCCCGGGTCAAAAACGCCGTTTTCTCCGGTTACATCGTCTTTGAATTTAAGTAAGTAGTTGCCGTCCTCCAAGGCATAGACGTCTTTGGTTTTTCCTTGATATACAAGTTTCATTGTGGTTAAACTCCTCTTAAAAATATTTAATGCTTTATGCTTTAAATATTATATAATAAAGTATGCTACGAAAACAATAATCAGGTTATTACTGCAATTAATAAAACTCATTAACAAAAAAATAGTTATTCAAGGTAACCGATGGCTTTAAAACTGGAATTTTTAATAAATATATCATTATCAATTACTGACTGCCTAATATGCATTGGTTTAAAAAGAATTTTGTTTAAAAAATTTTATTACAGTAGCAAAGCCTTATATCAGAAAATAGAATATAGCATAAAATAGTGATTATTGGCCCACTTTGATTTTAACCCTGGATCACAGACGGAGATAATGTTTGTATGAGAGGCAATGGCCCCGATGAATGGTTTGAACTTATAAATGCTACTTTGGCAGATAGCTATAGAATTCAAAAAACTTAAAATGCCCAACAACAGGTGCAATCAATTAATAATTTCAATCCTCAAAAGTTGCCACGTGTTGGGAAGAAATCTTAAACAATTAAGAGGTGATCTTATGACTTGTAATTTTTTTAATACCTCAGCAGCCAAAGGGTCAAAAAAATCTGTAAACTACCTAATGCTTGTGAGTTTAGCACTAATATCTCCCGTTTCCGCAATCAAATTACCAGACAGCTTTTAGGGGAGATTCAACAACGATGCACAATTCAACCTGACATTCGTCCACCGGTTGTAATGATCTTAAGTGAAACAGAGCATATTATCTGTTTTGCTCCGGTAATCCAACTGTTTTCCACAGCTCAGTCAATTCTCACATTCGAAATTGAACTGGGAAATGTCCAATTTGAAATCGTTGGTTTTTCATCTGCAGTTGTCCAAATAAGTGGAGAAGTTGTTGTTAACATCAGTTTTCTTGGATTTGACTCATTAATTCACGATCAATCCGAAGTAATTCCATTTTCAGTGATTGAACCGATTCCCGGAGATTTTCCCGAAACATCAACTGTTTCCGGATCAATATCGCTAATTAATCAAAATATTATTACCGAAGAAGACCCCAGTATCGGTGGAATTACCGCAATCACTATATTCATGAACTATCTTACCCAAATAATAATTAAAAATCTGCAATAAGTTGGCCATCCTTTTACTTTTGTTAGAAGGACTGCTGGTAATCTAATAGCAGTCTTTTTTATTGTCCTTTACTTTCTTTAATATATATACTCCAATGCCGGATTAACCGGTATTTTTGTTGAGGCCAAATATGATGATATTTGTATTTCAGAAGTAAAGCTTTATGACGACTCAAACCGTGATTTACTACAAAATAACCAATATTTTATCCATAATAATGCAGAAGAATATCCCTATTATGCAATATTTAGCCGCAACTTAAAGAAGCTCTATGCTCCCTTCTCGGATGGGATCTGGGAAGGGGGATTCTCACCTGATGGAGATAAGATTTATTTAGTTTATAGTCAAATTGATGGTTCGGGTATCGATATCTATTACCTTAAAACTAGGAAATTAAAACATCTCTTAGAGGGTGAGTATGTTGAATCTTTACGATGGATCTCCAACACAGAGATTGAGGTTATTTTAGAAGATAATCGTAAATTAAGACTAAAAGTTTAAAAATAATTGACACCGGAACATTCGCAAATATTGCAATTGTCCTACTTTGGTAAATTAGTTTGTTTGAATAATAAAAATTATAAGGAACTGTTACAAAAAACCTTTTTGCAGCAGTTCTTTTCATTTTTTATCAAATTTCCAAAGGATTTTTTATTTTTTTGGAAAATTAAAATAAATACAGATAATAAATAGAGGTGAAACTGTTGAAAAATTATCTTCCAAGTAATCATGTACCTGTCTTAGGTATACTATTCATGTTGTTAGTATTAGTAATCGGCGGGATTACCATCGGTTTTCTAATGCATTTCATCGGTAAACTGATTTATTTGATCTTGTTCTTTCCGTTAGGCGCCGGCGCTATTGGAGGATTTGCCTTAGCCCAAGCAATCAAAAGTGGAAAAGTCAGAAACAAGTATATGGCCATTATTTTTGCGTCCTTAATGGGATTAATAATTTACAGTAGTTATTTTTATTTTAAATATGAAAATTTTAAAAATGGAGTTTATGAAACGTTCTCTTTACAGTTACAAAACTCTGAAAATAACCAACAAACAGCATTCAGTAAAGATAAATTGTCAGATTTAATCTTAGTAAATGAAACCGGCATGAAAGGTTTTTTGGGATTCATTAAATACTCTGCCAAGATCGGTGTATCAATCAGTAAAGTCGGTCGAAGTTCAGATCGGGGAATTGCAATTAAAGAACCATGGATCTGGGGTTATTATCTGGTAGAATTATCGTTGATCGCCGGATTAGCAATAATTATAGCTGCGGACTCGGCCTCACAACCATTCTGTGAAAGATGTGACTCCTGGTACAGTGATGATCTGATCGTTGGTTACATACCGGAAACCGAGGCAGATAAAATTATCTATGCTCTTAAAAATAATAACCTTCATGACGTTGGTTCATTGATTTCAAAATTCAAACTGACGGCGCCTTGTTTGAAGATCGTCCAACAACACTGCTTAAACTGCCAAAGTGAAGATATTTATCTTAAAGTTTTTAAAATCGAAGAAAAAAACGGCCAAGAAAACGAAAGCAAAGTGCTAAGCGGTATGATTACTCCGGAAGAATATCAGAAATTGATCTAAGCAATTGATATAAACCAAATAGTTTCGAAGGGTTTGTTCTTCATCAAAGGACAAACCCTTTTTTTATACTGACAATCATACTGTGCAACTGATTTCAAAAGCCTATTCCGATTTTCAGATTTAAATAATAAACTATAGCAGAGCAATCATGCATCAATGACGACAACATATTAGGAGGAGACTCAAATGCCTCTAGCTGAAATCGGGCTCGAAGCGACACATCTTCAGACAGAGTTTGGATATATTGAATTATGTATTGGGTCCAATCGGGCTCTGGCTAAAAGATTTTATCGAAGCCAAATTAGCCGAAATCAAAGCCAACAAATAAAAGCTCAACCTTCAAGTAACCATGGAGCTGTTCCCAACTGAATTGGTGAATAGCTCCAGCTTTTTTCTTATGTCCTCTAAAACACCTGCTAAACTAAGTTTTCTGCTTTAATTTTAAAATTAAAAAAATAATTCCCTAACATTAGCACAAATTGTGGTCAGCACATATATTATAGTATCGATTCAGGACAGTGATTATCAGTAAGCGAGGGAATACATGATTGTAATGTTAGTGTTTGCAATTTTATCCTATTTCGTTATCTTGGTGGGTCTTACAGTATGGCTTGATAGGTATCACTACTACAAAAACAATTATTTTGACGGCACCACAATTAATAATCCTGAAAATAAATCCAATAATCTAAGTACTATGATCAACCAAGAAAATACTCACTGTCACAAAGTAAAGCGAGGTGTATTAAGGAGATCTAAAACCAAACCAAAAAAGTCTAGTTAATTTTTGAAGGAGGGAATTTAATGGACCCTTTGATCAGGGCCGAAGTGGTTATCGGTGAAAATACCAGACAGGTACTTATTGAAAGAAATGTAACTTTAACCTTACCAGCAATTAAAGTTCGTAATATCACTGCCGAAGTTCGTGATCTAACCGCTGATGTGATTGCTGATAAGGTAGTCATCCAGGGGATTCTACACAAACAAATCTTCTTTGTCGGAGAAGACAATATTGTCCATCACCAAGCGGAGGACATCAACTTTAGCACATTTGTAGATTTACCTGGAGCAGAACCAGGCATGAATGTACAGATCGATCCCGTTATTGAAACGGTAATCTTCAACTTACTGTCCCCAACTGTAGTTCATCAAAAAGTAGTAATTGAATTCTTTGTTAAAGTTACCGAAAGCAGACAATTAAACATCTTAACAGGGACCGGACCACTGGTAAGGGTCGACCAAGTGGTCGGAGAGAACACCAAGCAGGAGTTGTTTGAAAACTTTGTCGAATTGGCAAATCCGGCAATCAAGATTGATGATATTACTGTAGAAATCCGTAATATTGTAACTCATGTAATTGAAGATAAAGTAATCATCCAGGGTGTAATTCATAAACAAATATTCTATATTGGAACCAATAATGTTGAATATCACCAAGGTGAAGATATCGAATTCTCAACCTTTGTCGATATCCCCGGTGCAGTTACCGGAATGGATGTTGAAATCATTCCAACCGTTGAATTTATTCACTTTGATTTAAAATCTCAAACTACATTATTACAAAAAGTAGTCGTTGAATTCTTCGCCAAAGTTACCGAAAGCATTCAGATCAATGTCTCTTTAGGACCTGGAGCGCTCCTCAAATTAGAGAATGTTATTGGCGAAAACACCAATCAAATCTTAGTTGAAAATCTCTTCACATTACCAATTCCAACAATCAAGATTCGGGAGATCGTTGCCAGAATCGATGATCTAACTACTGAAGTTATTGAAGATAAAGTAATTATTCAAGGTATTTTACACAAACAGATCTTCTTTATTGGCGAAGATAACCTGGAACACCATCAAGCCGAAAACATTCCGTTCAGTACATTTGTAGATATCATCGGTACAATGCCCGGAATGAACGTCAGAGTTGACTCCAGAATCGAAACAATACTGTTTGAATTAGAAAACAGTACCACTTTACGGCAGAAAGTTGTAATTGAATTCTTTGTAAAGGTAACTCAGACACAACAACTACTGGTCGAAGTTGTTTCTCCATATTACTTGTAAAATTCCGACAAAGATCGTGGAAACAGGTTGTTTATCAGAACAACCTGTTTCTTGTCTATAAAAGTAGTTTTGATGACAAGGTTGGCATATATATGTTAGGAGATAGAGCTACTTAGGAGTTTTTGATGTTTGAAAAACGCAGTTGCCAATTTAAAATCGAAACTCTCTGGCAAGAGCTGGTTAACCGTCACATTCAAGAGATTCAGGTCTCTTTGAAGGAGATTAAGTTTTTCAACCGGTCAAGATCACTCTGTGCAAAAGGCTCTATCAGACGAACAATCCTTTATACTGATTTCGACGGCCGTTTTAAAAAACTGGAAGACCGCTTGCAATTTGAAGTAACACTGGGAGCTGCACTCGTTGAACCGTTGCCATTATTAGCAGCCGACTTACAACAGGATTATTACCTGTTTCAACCGAATCCAAAAGGAAACTCTGAAGTTGCGGTATTGGAAACCGGCTTTAGCTTAACTGTTTATGAAATAAATCCAGTTAATCAAGTCGATTATGAACAAGAACAGATTATCCTGGTTGATTCCATTATTGAAAAAGATTCTGCCGAGTATTTAATCAACCATCTAATCCGGTTTCCCAATGCAGATGCCCGACCAAAAAAATTCTGCGGGGAAGTAATTTTTTTTCAGGAAAAGTCCTATCTGGTTAATGGAGAAGTGAAAGGAGCTGTTGAATATCTTTCCAAAGATAAAATCAAACGTGAAATCAGTCTTACAATTCCGTTCAGTATTTCTTTAAAGTTAGCACCTTTTCCCCAAGAAACAGCCATTAAAATTTCAGGGGAAGTAATTGATTATTATTTTCATCAAATTAGCAGTTGTCAATGGCAACTGGAAATCCGGATCAGGTATAACTGGTGTCTGCTTAAAAAAGAAGAACTGCCTTGTGCCAAAGCAAAACCGGATCCCCAACTGAACTGTCATCCGGAAATATTAAATATCCTGAGTTTAACCCCTGTGTTTAATAAGACAGTGAGCTTAACCAAACAACTGATGCTACCATTTAGCAACAATAAAATTGTTGAATTAAATGTAAAGTTGCGCCATTATAAAGATCAACCATTAAAAAGAGGAATTTTATTATCTCTGGCACTGGAAGTTGAAGCTTTCTACATTGATGCAGCTACCGGCAGAGAAGCTTTCCAACGGTGGGAGGTAAATTATGATGAATTCCTTAATGATATTGACTTTAATTTTAATGAAGCCATTAAAATTTTCAGCGAGATACTTCCCAAACAATCTCGCTTTTTCATTCAAGAGCAACAGTTAAATGTCTTTTTTACCATTGACTATCAGGCGAAAATCTACCGGCAGGAAGTCCTTCCACTGCTCAAAGATGAGCAGGGAAAGCTGATTCAGGCATTGATTGCCACTGCTCAAAAAGAATTCAATTTCATTAAAGAGACCAGTATTACCTTAAAGCGTAAAGTGGTTAAAATCAATACTGTTAAAAGTCAATTAAACAATTTGATTTATCAACCTAAAGACGGATGGCTAAGAGTAGAAAGTGAACTGATAATAGTAGTCAACTACTGCGGCTTCCGAAAAAAAGTTTATGAAGAAACCTTCAAGCGTAAATTTGTTGAAAACCTCACCTGGGGAGAACTTACCAATCAAAATATTCTGCAACTGGAATCCCAAATGGTTCATGAAACATATGAATTAAAGGAGAAGCAATTAATCCATCAAGCTTTAATCAAATTGGCTGCACATTCTTTTCTTGAAACCGAAACCACGGTCAAGCTTAAAACAGAGAAGTCTGATAACGATACGCCTGTCCATAGTTTTTTTAGCAACAACAAGCAACCACAGCCGACTAACATTTTAAAACTCACTTTGGAGCAAGAACTACCTTTGCAGCTGGGTAATCCCCGGGAAATTGTCGATTGGCGTAGTTTCATTAGTACTTTTAGTTGCCGCTCTGCCCAAAGAGCGCTTTTAATTGAAGGGACTTTCGGTTCCGATCTGGAGTACTGGGATGAAGACGGTTTTTTAAGAAAAGAGTATCTTGAATTCCCATTTTGGAATTTTATTGATACTAACCTGAATAATTCGGAACAACGGTTTGTTCCACAGATTAATAATACTAAATTTACACCGCTTACAAAGTGGCCCTGGCAGCGAGGAACTGTCAAAATAACTGTTGAGTTGGTATTAAATCCTCTGATACAGGAAAAACACTCTAAATCATAAGAACAGTCTAATCCGGTTCGCGTTTGTGGTTATGAATAATTGTCCGGAGGTGTTTGCAATTAAAGTTTTACTGTTAAATCGTTTGAGCGCGGCAAAATCCGTCGCCGGAGACAGTATCCAATTTACTAAGACAGCGGAATATTTAGTTAAATTAGGAGTTAAGGTTGATACTAAATATAGTGTTGGTCAAAGACTTGATGAATATGATTTAATCCATCTCTTTAATATTATTCCGGTAGAGGAAACTTATCAAAATTATCAAAAAGCACGGCAGCTTGGTAAAAAGATGGTTTTGTCAACTGTATTTTGGGATCCAACCGAATACTTACAACAAACCAACCTCGAAACCAGTTTTGGTGATTGGTGGCGTCAAACGATGCCACTGCGACAAGAGATCTTGTCAGGAGTTAATCTGATCCTTCCAAATTCATTGATGGAACTGGAAATATTAAAAAAATCATTTCAAACGCTCCCGCCGGCAGTTATTGTCCCCAATGCAGCTGACTCTTATTTCAGCAATGCTTTACCGCACCGGTTTATCAATAAGTATGGCATTAACGATTTCTTACTGACCGTTGGCAGGATTTCAGCCCGTAAGAATCAACTGCTGTTAATCAAAGCAGCTAAAGAGTTAAATATTCCACTGGTTATCATTGGTCCGATTAATGATGGCATCTATTACCAACAATGTCGTCAAGCTGCAATGGGACACAAAGTGTCCTTCATCGATACCTTACCACAGGAACAACTGGCATCTGCTTATGCTGCCGCCCGGGTCCATGCCTTGATTAGCTGGTATGATACTCCTGGTTTAGTATCTTTGGAAGCAGCCTTAGCCGGTTGTAATATTGTTACTACTGATCGAGGCTGTGCCCGGGAGTATTTTGAGGATTTAGTCTATTATTGTAATCCTAATGATTATCATAGCATTCTGAATGCGATTGAGAAAGCCTGGAACTCACCCGTCAATCCCAACCTAAAAGCAAAAGTTTTACAGGAGTTCACCTGGGAAAAGACAGCCACAAAAACCCTTGAAGCCTATAAAACAATTTGTAATTTGAATTAGCTATTACTTCAGGGTGATTGAAGTGTTCGCCAGTTTTTCAGCAGTACCAATATTATATAATTCAAAAAAGAGATTTTTTTTGTAGAAATAATTGGATGGTATGGTGTAGTATTGATAAGTTCCAACCTTTTTCTGACCAACCATCGTAACATAATAGCCACGATACTTTACTGCCTCAATCTCGAGATTGAGTGCTAAGATCGGGAAACTATTTGAATCTGTGGCAGGAAACCCTTCGATCTCATATTCCCTTAAAATCGCCTCACGGGAAAGGTTGATCTCAACTCCAACAATCAATCTTGGCTGCTCCGAACGGAATGTTTTTTTAGGAATCAACCCCTGTTGAAGCATTGTTAACGTCAATGGAATATACTGCACCGCCGGAAAAGGATAAACCAGTTCGTTGCCAAAACTCAAGGACCAACACCTCCTAAAAACCTGCTATCTCTATGAATACCTTATACTATGATTTTAAGTAGGATATTGTCACATGGTTATGATAAAATTTTAAAATAATTTATTTTTCAAAAAATAAAGCACCTCCCTGAGAGAGAAGTGCAAAAATCAAAAACGTTATTAAAATCAATTTTAATATTTTAACAGTTTTTCATTATCTAAGACCGCCTCGGCAATATTATTACTGTGATCAGCGATCCTTTCAAGATTTTTCATTAAGTCTACATAGCAGACCGCCGAATTGGGATTGCAGGTGCCCTGATTTAAACGGTTGATATGGCTCAAACGTAAATTCTCTTCCAAGAGGTCAACTTCTTTCTCTAACTCCAGTACCCGATGGGCTATTGTATAATCATCATTTTTTAATGCTTCAATCGCTTGGTTAAACATTTCAATGGTTAAATTAAAGACTTTAGCAACCTCCTGGTGTGCTTCTTCCGAAAACTTAATATTAGAACTGCGTTTATATTCGGCTAATTCAAAGATGTTGGTTGAAAGGTCGCCAACCCTTTCGATATCTCCAACCACATGCATTAAATCCGCCAGCCGGACCGATTCATATTCAGTTAAAGACGAATGAGAGACAACTGTTGACAGATAATGGATGATTTCATCCTGAAGATAATCTAAATTATCTTCAAGTAAATAAACATTTTCTTTTTTGGAAAAATCATTGTTCTGAAATGCATTCTTGACATCTTCCAGCATTTCCTGGGCAAATTCAGCCATCCGCACTAATTCTTTAGCCGATAATTCCAATGCCAAACTGGGATTATCGTTGATTCGCTTGTTGAGATACTTTACCCCTTTATCAATAAACTTATCCTCACCGGGGATTAGCTTAGTAACGAGTAAAGCGAGTAATCCGGTAAACGGTAACCAAATCAGCGTATTTAAGGTATTAAAAGCAGTATGGGCATTAGCAATCTGACGTTTAATAATATGAGCGGCAGTAATCCCGGCTTCAGGATTGACTTTCGGGGAAATAAGAAGTACTAATTTAATAAAAAGCGGTAAAAAGATAACAAATATAATACAACCAATTATATTAAAGAGGGAATGGGCCGCCGCCGTCCGTCTGGCAGCTTTGTTAGTACCGATACTTGCTAAAATAGCGGTAATTGTTGTACCAATATTATCACCTAACAAAATCGGAATTGCTGCTTTAAGAGGAATTAAAGGCTGAATAACACCGTTAACATTAACCGGTTCCCGGGCAATTGTCTGCAGGACACCGATTGTGGCACTGCTGCTTTGAATAATCACTGTCATAAAGGTTCCAACCAAGACTCCCATAATTGGATTATGACCGAGTTTGGTAATCAGATCTTTGAATAAGGGGGAAGTGGCAAGGGGTTTTAACATATACGACATAGTGTTCATTCCGATAAATAAGATACCAAAACCAAAGAATAATTGACCTATGTATTTCCAACTTTGTTTTTTGGGGAAGAAGTAAAACGCAAAGCCAACAGCAGTGATTAAATAAGCATACTCACCAAGGTTAAAAGCGATCAACTGAGCAGTCATTGTGGTACCGACATTCGCGCCAAAAATAATCCCGATTGCTTGTGGCAGGGTCATTAATCTGGCATTGACAAAACTGACCGCCATTACTGTTGTAGCACTACTGCTTTGAATTAAAGCTGTAACTAAAGCTCCAATGATTACACTAATTATTGGGTTTTTAGTAACCTTTTCCAATATTCTACGCAATCTTTCTCCGGCAGCCTTCTTTAATCCATCACTCATTAAGTTCATTCCAAAAATAAAGAGAGCTAGTCCCCCGGCAACTCCAAATATAATTTCTCTCATCCAATTTCCTCCATCTTCATTTCATCTTTGATGTCTTTTTTATTTATGTCTAAATATTAAACAATCAACAATTTTACCAAAGATATTTATTCGCTTTCATTTTTTTAAAACCCTGTTTCATTATTCAAAAGTTATGCTTTCGTTATTTGTTTTTAACTTAAAATTAACTTGAATAAATTCAATAAAAATGCTTATAAAGAAGATCTGATATTAATTTTGGATTATTATTGCGAACATAAAATCTTAAGAAATACTTCAAAAAATGATATAATGGAGTTATGAAAATTAATAACAAAGTCGTTACCATTATGGGGGAGGCATTACTGCCGGACAAAGATTTACCAGAATACGTAGTTTACTCAAACTTGATTCAAAATTGGGACCCTCCCCATGATAATGAGAGCATCGACCATCACTTGAAGGATCAAATTATCGCAATCCTGAAAGCTGAGTTTGCTAAAAAAAACATCAAATTTCAGATTGAATGAAACTATTTCGCTGATTAGATTTTCCCGAGGAAATTACGGTAGGACTAATATTTAAACCTGATGATCTCAAAGCTACTTATTAGGGAGATAGTAAATGATTAGTGGTATTGATTATTTTTTTATCTCAAACATCGATGGTAAATATGTAATCCAATGCTTTAAAGACTTCTTTGTTAAACTTTGGGGAACACCAATATTTGACGATTCGATCTTTTGTTCTAAGAAAGATGTAACCGAACAATATGAACTGTTTATTTCAAAAAATAAAGCGATGTTAGATTTTCATGATGAAAATGGTTTTGCGTTGGATGAAAACGGAGAAGGGTGTATCTATTTAATAGCTTCCAAGTATCCACAAATAAACAAAGATTTAAGAAGTATTATTAAAAACAAGTCAAATAAAATTGAATGTATCTATAAATACAACCTTGTTTTATATGATTGCTGGCAATACACATTAGTTTTACCAGCAACCATTGAAGACAGTGAGTTTTGTAAATTAATTCATGAAGAATTTTTATCAATCTTGAACTCTGGAAATCAGAAAAAGTCCCTTTGTAAATTCGGGGACGGTTCTTTAAATTCGGGGACGGTTCTTGAATTTACTCTTTCAAAATTTTATCGATAAGCATGAAAAAATTTAGAGTTCACACCATAATTTGTTTGAAAATTTGATATTTTAAACCGTTTCCTGTTTCCCTAAAGGATTTCAGAAGATGATTTACGATGAGTTAGGAATGACAAAAGAAGAGTTTTTGGATTTCATGGATTGCATGGATGAAATCGATGACTATAAGACAAAGCTTCGCAAAGAGTTTTACATATTAAAGGAGAGGGAAGAAGGAAAAGAATACAGGGTAGTATTTAAATACCTTAAGGAAAAATTACCCATTGAAGATATTAAGGACGGAAAGCTGAAAAATATCAATGGAGATATAATGTTCAAAACCGAGGGGGACTTTTTCCCTGAAATTATCGAGGAAGACGGCCTGTATTTTATATCTGACTCTCTTTATGAGTATATGAAGAAAAAGATTAAAAAAATTACCTTAAAAACAGAGACACCGGTAAAGCTGGCCAGTGAAGAAGGGAAGCGGATTGAGGGATATCATTTAATAGTACCGTATGAGCTGGACTGTATTCTTGAAGGGACGGAGCAATACTCCGAAACAGGCGAACTGGTATATTTCGAGATTGATGATTTTAAGACAGGTAATTATGAAATCTTCAAAGTAAAAGATTATCCACACCTTATTATAACCCAAAAAGTAAATCGTCTCCAATATGGTGGAATCCATTGTTCCCGGATTGAAAACTATTTTGATTACGAAGGTGAACGGGATAGAGTCTGTCAAAAAAGACTAAGCGGTGAAAAGTTGGATGAAGCCTATGAAGAATATCTGCGGAAAGCACAATTAAGCAATCAAGAAGAGACACTGTCTCAAATCAAAAGGATCTGCGACCAGAAAGCGATAAGAAACGCTATTAGACAAGGTTTAAAATCGAGATTGAATGAAACCAGTTATTCCATTCAATATAGAGAGATTAAAGCTAAAAAGTTCGGTTTTTGCTTATTTGAAGAGAGGTATTCGCAACATTAAAGGAATGAAAATGAGAGTAAATCATAGCAGTTATTTTGAGAGTTTCAAACAAATAGTAATAAAACGCGAAGAGATGTCAAAGAAGAATATTAAAACCCTCAGAGAAAATGGGCTTGCAAAAGAAGAAGACGGTTCAGTATATAGTTTTCTGGCATCAGATTTCCGAGTCTTAACCGTAGGTGAAATTATACTTAATAAGGACTACAAAAAAGCAAAAGAATATTTTTATCTGTCAGCCAAAATGAATGAATATTTACTAAATTTAATCACTAAAGGTGATGAACAAATTTCAACCGATTTTGCTTCGCTGCATGAATACAAGGCAATCTATTTAGCATTATTAAGCGATAATTATGAACTTGCCAGATCGATCGCAAAACTGTTAGGCGGAAGACCAGAGATTGAGAAGGATGATTTTGAGGTATTCTATATTGCCGGATATCTCTTAAAATATTTAATCTTAGGTGAAGAGAAAGAAGCATCACCGTACCTTGCTAAATTGGAAAGTCAGTTAACCCGGAAAAATAACATTTATTATTTGGCACTCTTGGAAATATTTCGGGCGATTTATAACCATGACGAAAAAGAAATAGCAGCAGGTTTTAATAAGTTATTAAAGGGGCATAGGGTTTTAAAGGACTTCAAAAAGTCCGAGAATGAATTTTTGAGTATTGAAGGGTTAGGAATATTAAAACTGTTGCAAAACCGGGGGATATATATAGTTATTGAAGATGATTTATTACCACTAAAGCTCTTTGAAGATGATGAACTTAATTATCCCGAAATAGATTATTTTGTGAAATAATTCAATAATCAGTATAAAATTATGGCTTAGTTATGAAAGGATCAATTATTCATATAAAGGAAGAAAAATTTTTTTGAAAACTAAAAATAACCCCCAGAGCTAAGATTTATGCCAATTATAATTGAGTAATCTATAGTTTGTTTTACATAGCTCCGGATTTGAAATTAAAATTGTTAAATTTCTCTCAACATATGGAATTAGTACTGCAAGAATGATTTTAAGTGATTAATGTATTCTTTGAATATATTTGGTAGGACCATTAGAAAATTTCTCTTTCTGATTGAACGAAAATGCCTCTGCACGTGGTATTTTGTTCATATTTAGGCATTTTACCGGTGACAATAAAATGGGTCTCTATAATATTTTAAAATTAAACTTAAAATGTCCCTTTTGTAATTACGAAGGTGAAATGGAAGCCGAATTTAAAATTGGTTACCTGAATCTTGATATTTACAATACCGGTGATAAAATAAAATGGGTAGAAGGATTGGCTAAACAACCTCATCAAAAGCGCCCGGAAGGCGGGAACTTTTGCGGAGAAGGTTATGTAGAATGCCAAAATTGTAATAAGGACTTTTGGCTAGAAATATTCATTGAAAACGATCGTATTACAAAAGCAAAGATTAATTTTGACAAAGCTGGATATGTGAAAAAGAGTTAAAATATAACCAAGCATAAAATTTAACGGTTTCGTAGTATTTAAAGTTGATAAAATCAGCGAAAAAGAGTGGCAATGGTTAAGTTATTAAGGTATACACAAGAAGTGTTAATAACCTACTTTAATGTAGAATAACGCTTCTTTTTTTAATTGTTTCAATTATTGTTCAATATGAGAAATATTGGACACCGAAGTAAAATTTTATTAAAATAAAAAATAGAGATTAAATTATGTTAATTGATACACATATTTTTTAATAACAAAGGTGTTTTAACACAATGAAACTATACCGACCTGTAGGAATCCGAGAACTTGAATTGATCAAACAATCCGGAATGACCGAATTTCCACCCAGATTTCCGGAGCAGCCGATATTTTACCCTGTTTTAAATAAAGAGTATGCTCGCCAGATCGCTAAGGAATGGAACGCAAAAAATCCGCCCGATTATGCCGGTTTTGTAACTGAATTTGAAATCGATGATCAATATGGAGCAAAGTTTGAAATCAAGACTGTGGGAGGATCGATCCACCAGGAATTGTGGGTTCCAGCAGAAGAACTTGCAGAGTTTAACAAACATATTATCGGGAAGATCAAAGTTATCGAAAGCCATTACGGTGAAAACTATCAAGGTTCAAAAACAATTTGAAATAAACTAAAAGATACCAAGACAAGGGGGATATTTGGTGATTAATATTACTGAAGAATTTATTAATTCGACAGCTCCAAACCAAAATGCAATTACCAATGGTTTAGGACTTGTCAAAAAGAATAAGTTTGTAAACCTCTATATAGCAGATGATCAGACGGTTTTGTTCGGTGAATGTAAAGGAAGCGGATCCAGTAATTATATTACATCAGCCGATTTTATTAATCCGAAAAATCCGGTATTCCGCTGCACCTGTCCAAGCAGGCAGTTCCCCTGCAAGCATTCGATCGGGCTCTTATTTGCTTATCTTTATGGAAAGAATTTTGAAACCGCCGCAATTCCCGAAGATATATTACAAAAGCGCGAAAAGCTTGAGAAGAAAGAAGAAAAGAAGAAGGCACAAGCAGAAAAAGGACCGAAAAAGGTCAATCAATCTGCCTTAAAAAAGAAGCTTACGGCCCAAATTGAAGGCCTTGAACTTTTTGAGAAACTGATTGGGAATCTTGTCCAGTCCGGGTTGGGAACAATCAATCTCAAAACCATCAGAACAATGAAGGAACAGGTAAAACAACTGGGAAACTATTATCTGCCTGGCCCTCAAATTATGTTACGTGATTTCTTACTGTTATTTGAGAACAGTGATGATAATGAAACAATCTATTCCCAGGCTGTAGATCGATTGATAACAATGTATTCGCTGTGTAAAAAAGGGAAGGAATACCTTGCCAAACGGATGGAGAATCTTGAGTCAGCTCCGGAAAACAATGATTTGATCCCTGAACTTTTAGGACAGGCTTGGCAGCTTTCCGAGCTTAAGGAAATGGGTCTGGTCCAACAAGAGGTTGAGTTGGTGCAACTTGCTTTTAACAGTATTAGCAGTGAAGCAAGGATGGAATATATCGACTGCGGAATCTGGATCAATTTAAACGGCGGTGCAATCCAGCGCACTTTCAATTACAGGCCTTTTAAAGCGGTAAACTATATTCGTGAAGAAGATTCCTTTTATGCGGTAGCGCAGGTTAAGGAGTTGTTTATCTATCCGGGAGAACTAAATCCCCGCATCCGGTGGGAAGAGATGGAGATCCGGGATATTACTGTGAAAGATTATCAAACTATCAAATCCTACGCTAAAAAATCTTACGCTGAAGTCATTAAGGCAATCAAGAACCAAATCAAGAATCCCCTCTCTGATAAAAATCCTCTGGTCTTATTAAGCTTCGCCAAGATTGGAAAGGTTGGAGAGGCGTTTGTTATGGAAGATGAAACAGGACAGAGGATTGTACTTGAAGATCATTTTGAACCGTATAGTACCGATCTGCTGGAACTTGTTGAAGAAAAAACTCTGGCAAACAACTGTCTGCTGGTTGAATTCCACCACAATCCGGCAACCGGGAAATTAAGGGGGCAACCACTAAGTTTAATAACAGATGACCAGATTATCAGGTTAAATTTTTAAAATCTTGAATCAATAAGTTATAAATAAATACTTGCGGAGTTGGTGAAAAAATGAGTATGGCCCTAATCCATGAAGTGTATGAAGAAGTCAGAAAGTTGATGATTGCCGGAAGCGATATGGTGAGCGATAACTTTAAACTGAAAAAGATCTTACCGGCAATGCAAAAATCCGGAGCCAGCGTGCCCGTTTTTGCAAGGGTTGCCGAGGCAATGGAGGCAGCAATCAATCCAGGGACAGGCAAGTCAGCGGAGAAACTTTTGGAACTGGCAAATATCGTGAATGCCATTGTCTATACCCAGGGTGAAACCGGAATCCAAGGAGAGATTGAAAAAGTTGATTGTTTAGGACTGTCTTATCCTACCAATACTCCATACCGGAAACTGAATCCGTTAATCACCGCATTAACAACTAAAGGTTCCGGACGACTTGAGATTATCAGAAGTTTTTATGAGCAAGAAAATGATCAGGATCTTCGATTAATAATCCCTCTGATCGAAGCTCTGGGTGATGGATATCCCGAAATCGCCAATTTGGCAGGTGATATTTTAAAAGAATGCGGTCAGGCAATCATTCCTGCTCTCAAGAAACAATTTGATTTAAATGGCGGAAAAAGGGATGCCAAAATAATTGATCTGATTTCGGATTTAGCCGGTAAAACAGAGAAAGAGTTCTACCTTTATGTAATTGAAAACAGCCGTGAAGAAGTCAAGGTAAGCGCAATTAAGGCCCTTAAGGACTTACCTGAGTATGAAGATTTACTGATTGAACTTGCAGACGACAAGAAGAAGGAAATCCGGGCAGCTGTCCTTTCTGCCCTTAGCAGGATGCAAACAGACAGTACTGTAAACTGCCTGCTTAATGCAGTTCGAGGCAAAGACAGAGATATTGCCATTGAACCGATTAAGTTAAACGACGCACCAAAGATGGCGCAAATGCTTCTGGAAGAAGCTGAAAAGAGCCTGCAATCAATTCAAGCATCCGACATGACGTCCGAACAGGCGGAAGCTACTGTCAAAAAACAAGTTGAGTATTTTATTACGGTTTTGGATTGTATGTTGGGAAAGAAGGAGCCCGAAATTTTTGAATTTCTCAAAAAGTGTATTGAACTCCCGACAAATCTGCCCCAGTTTAAAATTAATAATGCCAAGGATACTGTAATTCGCACTGCGGCGAGGAATATCCTGGCTTTGGCAAATGAAGCAGCATACGATTTCCTTTTATCAAGCATTAATAAATATGATAACTTAATCCTTGATTACTCTTTTGAAGCAGCCATTAGGTCAAAATCACCGGAGTATGTATTTGAACACTATTCACCTCTATTGAAAAAAGGTCCTAAATCTTTTGAGCGTAAAGAAATTACCAAAGTTATCTCCTATTGCTCTGATTTTGAACCAGAATATCAAATTTGGAATTATAATCCGGTACACGACGATGAAATCAAGTGGGATCAACGATGGGCTAAATTCCTTTTAGAACTTGACGAAATATCAACAGGATGTAGGCTTGTTACCAAAGGTGATACTAAGTGTATCCAAATTATACTGGAAAAATTAAAAAAACATCGCAAATTTGGGGATCAGCATCTGACAAATTTGATTTTAGGGTTATTCCAGGCAGGTTATGAGAAGGTAAGCGATGCAATAATCGAGGTTCTTGAGTTTAACATTAAAGATCATAATAAATATTCTTTTAGATACTATTTAGATAATTTTATCGAATTAATTAAGTTGTTACCCGCCGATGACGCGCAATCTATTGAAGCATTTGCAACAGAACATAATGTTGATGGATTAGAAAAGCTGTTTGAAGCAGTCTGGCATTTAAAGAATAAAAATAAGAAATAAAAAAAGAAACTAAGGACTAAATTAAAAGACTTACTGAAAATAATTTTTAAGGAGGATGCAGATGTCGGAGTTAGATAATGTCCTAAGGTTACCGGCTGAACAGATGTACGCCCATGAAATTGAAGTATTGATTAGCGCGGAGACTGAACGTATCCCAACCGGATGGAAGATGTCCCCCCGTTCGGTCTTAACTTATATCACCGGTGGTAAGGTTAAAGGGGTGGAGATTTCGCCAAAGTACATCGGCAACAGACGACTGGTCGAAGTTGCAATCTCAACCTTGTTAACCGACAGAGCCCTATTACTGATCGGGGAACCGGGTACAGCCAAATCATGGCTTTCAGAACATCTCAGCGCAGCGATCCATGGAGATTCCACCAAGGTGATTCAGGGGACGGCAGGAACAACCGAAGAACAGATCCGCTATTCATGGAATTATGCCATGCTGATTGCTAACGGTCCGTCCAGGGAAGCATTAGTAAAAAGCCCGATATTTCGGGCGATGGAATGTGGCGGAATTGCCAGATTTGAAGAAATATCAAGGTGCGCTTCCGAAGTCCAGGATGCTTTGATCTCGATTCTTTCGGAAAAGAGAATCTCCATTCCGGAGCTGGGGTATGAAATTCCTGCAGCCAAAGGCTTTTCAATCATTGCCACGGCAAACACGAGAGACAGGGGTGTCAATGATATGTCTTCCGCGTTAAAACGGAGGTTTAACATTATTGTGTTGCCTACACCGGGAGATATTGAAACCGAAATTGAAATTGTCAGAAAACGTGTCAAGGAACTGGCAGTGAACTTAGAGCTTCAGGCGGCGCTCCCTGCCGATGATGCAATTGTTAAGGTTGTTACAATCTTCCGTGAACTCCGCAATGGAATGACACTCGACAGCAAGGAAAAGATCAAACCACCGAGTGGCGTTATCTCAACTGCTGAGGCGATCTCGCTGCTAACCAACAGTATGGCCCTGGCAGCCTGTTTCGGAAAAGGCAAAATTACCAGTGAAGATATTGCCGCCGGACTCCAGGGAGCCATTGTAAAGGATGAAGAGAAGGACAAACTGGTATGGCGGGAGTATCTCGATAACGTCTTGAAAAAACGCGGTTCGGAGTGGCGTGACCTTTACAATGCCTGTAAGGAGATGAATGCGTGAAACAAACAACGAAATCACCGCATTTTTTTGGCGTAAGGCACTTATCGCCTACCGGTGCTTACCAGTTATCGAAATTTTTAGATGAAATCAAACCCACAGCGGTTCTTGTTGAAGGGTTGTCTGATGCCAATGACCAGATCGAATATTTTACCAGCAACGACACCAAACCTCCGATCGCAATATTGGCTTATACGGAAGAGTTGCCCGTAAGAACGCTTATGTATCCTTTTGCCGATTATTCCCCTGAATATCAGGCATTGGTTTGGGCAAAAAAGAACAATGTCCATGCTGAGTTTATTGATCTGCCTTCCGATGTCTTCATCAGTCTTGAATATTCCGTAAGAAAAGAGGCGGAAATTAGTTCGGAAGATGATGAAATTGACCCGGATCATGAAGACAATGACTCAGAGAGCGAACCGGAAGTTAATTTGGCAGCAGAAATTAATTCCATCTATGAAAAATGGGCTTTATTGGCGGGCGAAGAAGACCATGATACTTACTGGGAACGGTATTTTGAACACAATCAAAACCACGAAGCTTACCGTCTGGCTGCCTTAGAATTTGGCAAGAGCATCAGGGAACTGTTACGGAATGATCCTGTTGAAATGGCTAAGAACCTCCTTCGGGAAGCTTACATGAAAAAAAGAATTCTTGCCACAATCGAAGCAGGGCATCAACCAGAAAAGATCGTAGTGGTTACAGGAGCTTACCATTCACCGGCACTGATGGAAGACCTGGCGCCTATGACCGAAGAAGAATTCTTAAGCCTCCCAAGAGTAAAAACCAAACTGACATTAATGCCCTATTCCTTCTACCGCTTATCTTCCCGGGCAGGTTATGGCGCAGGCAATATTGCACCGGCTTATTACGGTATGATGTGGAATTGCCTGAAGGCAGGTGACTTGGAGAAACTGCCCTATACTTATTTTTCGGCAATTGCCTCCTTTTTGAGGGATAACGGTACTCATCGGTCTTCAGCAGAGGTAATCGAAGCAGTTCGGCTTGCCAATACTCTGGCCGCGATGCATGAAGGCAGTGCGCCAACCCTGAAGGATTTACGAGATGCGGCAGTAACCTGCCTCGGATATGGCGAGTTGTCAGTGGTTTCCGAGGCTATGGTGCAGATTGAAGTAGGGACGGAAATAGGCGCTCTTCCGGAAGGGATAAGCCGTACTTCGATTCAGGATGACTTCTATCGGGAACTTAAACGGCTCAAGCTTGAAAAGTACAAATCTCCGGTTGCAACAGACTTGGATCTGGACTTACGTGAAAACCGCAGAGTCAAATCGGAAGAAGCAGCATTTCTGGATTTAAATCGGTCGTTCTTCCTCCACAGACTCAGGGTTTTAAATATCAGTTTTCAGAAGTATAATCCGCGCAGTCAGGAGGCCGCAACCTGGGCAGAATCGTGGGTCTTGCGCTGGACGCCTGAAGCGGAGATCGAACTGGTGGAAGCAGTATTAAAGGGAGAGACGGTAGAATTGGCTACAGCCTTTGCCTTTAAGGAGCGGTTGGAGAACTGCCAAAAGATCGAAGAAGCGGCTTTGGTAGTCCGTCAGGCATGTGAATGCGGCATGATGGAGTCGATGGAACAGGCAAGGGAAGTGCTGCAAAAACTGTCTGTCGATACAGGAGCATTCAATGAAGCTGCGTTGGCAGCATTTCAATTGGCGCAAGTTATCAGTTACGGGGATATCAGGAGGTTTGACTCATCAAAACTGATCCCGTTATTGCAACAGTTGTTTTTAAGAGCAACCTTATTGTTGCTCGATGCTGCAAATTGTGATAATCAGGCTGCAACTCAAGTAGCTGATTCAATCAACATCTTAAATCAAATCGCTTTGGAGTATTATGATACTGTCGCCGAAGACTTATGGATCAAAAAACTGACCGAATTATCCGAAAGAGACGATCGTAATCCCAAACTGTCAGGACTTGCGTGCTCGATCCTGTTAGAGAGAAACCTTATCAACAATGAAAAACTCTCTCAGGAAGTTTCCCGAAGACTCTCTCCCGGAATCGAAGCCGATCTTGGGGCCGGTTGGTTCGAAGGTCTGTCACTGCGGAACAGGTACGCGTTGATAACCAGAACCGGTTTGTGGAAGCAGATCGACGAGTATGTGAGCTGGCTTGATCAAGAACAGTTCAAACGGGCTTTGGTCTTCTTAAGAAGGGCATTCGGAGATTTTAATGTTTCCGAAAAACGCAGCATCTGTGAGAACCTTGGCGAAATATGGGGTTTAAACGCTGATGAAACCTCCGACATTCTTAACAGAGAACTTACTTCAGAGGAAGAAGATACTTTAGCGGAATTAAATGATTTTGATTTTGGAGATATATGATTATGATGGCAGATATGGAAAAGATCAAACGCTGGAGACTGATCTTAGGCGAATCCAGTAAAGAAATCTTGGATTCCTTTACGGAAACGGGAATTAAGCTTAATAATGATGAACTTGTTATGGATGAAGCTCTGGCGGCAATATATGATAAGTCCTCTTCAAGTGAGGATTTACTCTCCACGTCGCGTTCTGCGGGAAAGGGGGCTTCTGCTCCAAAGATCGCGAAATGGCTTGCTGACATCCGTACTTATTTTACCGAAGACGTAGTTTCGGTTATTCAGACCGATGCTATTGAGAAGAAGGGACTCAAACAACTGTTGTTTGAACCGGAAGTATTGAAAAATGTTCAACCGGATCTTGACCTGGTTGCAACCTTCATGTCCTTAAAGGGGAAGATTCCTGAAAAGACCAAGGAAACTGCCCGGCAACTTGTGAAAATGGTAGTAGAAGATATCAACCGGAGACTGGAAAACGATTTGCGGAAGGCTATTTCCGGCGCTCTAAATAAACGCAACCATTCTCCAATCCCCAGCGCTGTCAGTATTGACTGGAAATATACCATAAACCGTAACTTAAAGAATTATAACCGCGAACATAATAAACTCGTTCCGGAACGGTTCTTCTTCTTTGACCGGGCCAAACAGATGAATAAGTGGAATATCATTTTGGACATGGACCAGAGCGGTTCGATGGCCGAATCAATCATCTACGGTTCGATCACCGGCTCCATTTTGGCCAGTATCGCCTCATTAAATACCCGAATTGTTGCTTTCGATACTGCTATCGTAGACCTGACCGAAGAATACGGCAATGATCCGGTAGATATGCTCTTTGGAATCCAGCTTGGCGGAGGAACCGATATCAACAAATCGGTAGCCTATTGTCAACAGTTCATTACTGATCCTGCCAATACTTTGTTTATCCTGCTCTCGGATTTGTACGAAGGTGGAAATCAGGCTTCGTTGATCAAGCGAATGGAAGAGATGCACGAGTCCGGAGTAAAAATAATCTGCCTGCTGGCATTGTCAGACAGAGGAGTACCATCCTATGATGAAGAACTGGCCCGAAAGCTGTCCAAAATCGGAATTCCTTGTTTTGCCTGTACGCCGACACTCCTTCCGGAACTGTTGGAAGGTGCGTTAAAAGGCTATGATTTAAACGCACTGGCGGAAAGATTGAAGAAGAATAAATAGAGAAGTGTAATATAAGTTTTTATAGATATATGGGGGAGGATTGTATGAATCTAATATTAAAAGAAAAAATAAAAAACAATAAATTTATTGATGAAGTACTATCCAAAATGCGGATTGACGAACAACAATATCAAGAGCTATGCAACTTATTGAAAGAGCTTGCAACCGAATGGCAAAATAACCAGGTTATCGACAAAGAATTGGCTTTATATTTATACTGCACCCCGCAGATGATCAGAAACGTCTTCCTTAGCTTCAAAGATAAAAATGGACCTTTACCGGAGATCGCTAAGCGGTTAGAAGATATTTGGGTCGAATTGGATGCCCTGGTAATCGAATGTTTAAAATGAAGTTATATTGATTTGATATACATTATGTATCGAGAAGGAGTCTAATACTACCGATGGAAATAGAAATTGAATACAATAACTCTGAAGTTACATGGTGCTATAATGGGAAATTTTTTAACTATTCCAGGGAAGGAATAGAATTTGCATCGGTAGATTATAACACAATTTATATTGAAATTGATCACGATGGTAGATATGAGTACCAATATGTAAACTTTGAAGGTAAGTTGCTCCTTTCATATTGTATAGCTACAGAGACAGTAACAGTCTTTAATCCGGGACCAAAAATAATTAAAATACCTTCAATACAAGATTTGGCCATTTACAACAATCAAAGATTTTTGGTCCTTGTCGGAGAAGGTGACGACAGTAGATTAAGAGAATATAATTTTCAAGGCGACCTACTTAAAGAGTACCTGTCGCCGGCAGGATATACATTCTATCGTCTTGGTGAGATTGGTCCGGAAATAAATGTTGTGTGCCAAGGAAATAAACTTACTCAAGACAAGTTTGGAAGAAACGACTGGAATTTTACTCTGGATTTGGAGACAGGGGAGTGGAAGAGGCAGTCATTAGCTTATTAATCACAGCGGAAGAATGCCGACTCTTAAAAAAGAGATATTCAAGAAAAGAGAATTCAAACATCTCGACCGTAGTAATTTTAGGGAGATAAATTAGAAATGGCCAAAAAATTTAAGAATCTGGCTGCGGAACTCGAATATGAACATATCCAGGAATTAAAAGCGAAGAATGAATCCGCCTTCTTAGTTAAAGATACGGAAGATTCAAAGGTCTATCTAAAGATATTAAACCGGGGAGAGCAGCTGTTTTACCAGGAAAATGACCGGGCTTTTATCTGTGAAATCTCTCTTCCCCATAATGTTGTCTTTATTGAGACCATAAAAAAGTGGAATACTGGGACGAAGCTAACCCCTCAAGAAAAGGAAGAGGTCATCAATAACATCCAAAGATTTTTTAAAAATAATTATAATACGGATATTAATTTTACATAACATAATTAAACTCGTCTGTCGGAAGTATGCTTGGCTTTCTTTATTTTCTTAGATATTTAGTAATTTATGGATTGTCTGCAGTGGACAGACGATTTCAGCAATTTACTTCCGAAAAAACAGAGCTATAGATTTATACTGTTATTGATGCGGTGGAAACAATTGAAGATAAAAAGGCTTATTGGTAATAAAGAATTCTTTGCCATCGAATATGAAGTTACCAGCGTCTATTAAAATTTCTTATATGGCAAGTTTTGTTACTGGATTCAAGGGATCCAAATAGGTGACTACGATGAAGGGGCCACTTTGAGTGACCTGCTTTGGAGAATCCCATATTTGGTAAACGACAATGGAAACAGAGGACATCAAAAGCTGTTTGAATTGGGACTAAAAGAAGTATTTAATATATTAAGCAGTACTTTATATGGTGAAGGCAATCCGCAATACAATGAGCTTGCAGAAGAAGAGATGTGGGCTAGATTTGACATCAGTATGAATATCGATATTTTTTACAATTACAAAGTGTTCTTAGTTGAATCTGAAGAAGATTTGGCCCGGATTATATTCAATGATAGAGACGGACTGTTGCATCAAAGCTATATCAAAAAGGGCATTGTTGATGATGTGTTTCAAAAATTTTATACTGATTTTAATAAGATCTATGACGAATTGATTATTAATCAACAAAACAACAAGACCAATTAACTACGCCGTTACCCATTATAAAGATGATGATGGTTACCACCGTTCAAAAAATTAATGAAAAGGGACAACCATGAAACATAGAAATAATTATCTGGATATTGTTCAAAAGTATGATGATCGATTCAAAGTTTTATCCAATTTCATTAACACTGTTGATGATAGTTGGAGTAAAAAAATCACGCCTGCAACAGAAGAGCAGATCAGAAGACTTAAGGAAGTATCACCGATTGTCCAAAATGGCTACGAACTCCCGGAAGCATATCTATGGTTTTTAAAGCAGATGGGGGTAAATGATGGCGGGTTACTATCAGGTTCTCTTTGTGGTACAGCAAATATTAATGAGATTATTGCGCATTATACAAGATATGGAAAGCGATTGTATGAAGATTTTGAACTGAAGCCTAACCAGTTACTGTTTTTCTTAAATGAGATGGAAGCAGAGTATTATATCACCTATCAAAATGACGGAACACATATTATTACAACTAATTTTGACGTTACCTATGGGGTTGACGGATTTTCTGAAAATTTTGAAAAGATGTTATTCCAGATTGCATTTGCAAAATACGGAAGACATTATTTTAAGGATACTATCTATTTTGGCACTAACAAAATAAAATTAGAACTGACAAAGAAACATCTTCAAACAGATGACATCTTAGCCGTGGTTGATGCATATGCCCGAAAAAAATATTACAAAGACCTGGTTTTCTGATAAATGGCACTATATTGGAGTAAAAGAAAATACCACTTTATACGTACATTTAGGTTTTGCCATCAGCGGATATTTTACCGGAAATGACTATTTGGAGATAAACCAACTGGTGCAAGAACTGTGCGGAATTATTGGTACTGAAATCCAGTAGTTTAATTGTGATTGTAATCAGAAACAAGGTGTTTAGATGAATTTATTAACAGAAAATGATTTAAAAGAACTTCAAGAGAATTTCGATCCTCAATACAAAAATATTACTATGACATTTACCATTCTGACAGAATTAGATCAACAATTAGAAGATGGTGTAAATTGGGCAGTAATTGAAGAAATTGAAGCGGAATTGAGCAGTTAATCTGGAAGTGGTTCTTTTTGATCAGATAATAATTATTTCTCGACGATATTATTTTTAGAGAATAAAATAGTCAGAGGAAGTAATCGGATGCAAAATTGCTATAAAAACATTCCATTATTTGATATGAGAATTGGGATGATATTTTATTTTTTTAATAATCCCAACAATTTTAGAAGCTACTTTATCGAGTTTTTAAGAGATTTCGAATCATTTACAAATTGTGAATTCTTATTATATAGACACAATAAAGAAGCTGGCATGAACAAATTAAAAATGTCAGGAATGGATTATCTGGTGAAGCTATTTAATGAAACGGATTTTAATCAAACGCAACACTTAATTTTATCAGATGGAAATAAAGATAACCTGCAAAATCATCGTTTAGAAATGATTTTGAGAACTATAAAACCAGAATACCCGATCAAATCTCCAAATTGGATCTATTTTGAGCTCCCTTTGGATACAGATTTTATGGATGTTTTTTCATTTATGAAACATGCATTTTTAGGAATGACGTTTCATTATGCATGCTGTAACTATATTTTAGCTCAAAATGATTATTTGATGCCAAAAAGTTCCGCAGAAACGATCAAACGAGTAAAACAAAGCCAATTTTTAAATGATCCATATTCAGTATGGCTTAATCCTTTTTTTGTTAAGGAGCTTGAAAACGGAATCGATGGAGTAAATTATATACAACTGTTATCTAAAAGACTATATCAGCAAATTGGTTTTGAAGAAATAATTAATAACTCAAAAACCAGTACATATTATCATGAGTTTGGTGAAGACTACGTTGTCTTTTCATTATCGAGAGATTCCTGGCCTCAAGCTTTTGATGAAACTTTATTTAACAAATATAAAAGTCTTTATAATGTCTTAAAACCGATCATTCTTGAAATCAAAAAACCGTTAGCCTATTGGAAATCAGATGAATGGGAGGTTTGGATCAAAAGATTCAGGTAATATAAAATAATAATTATGGGGTGAAATTATGGAAGAAAAACTGCAATTTTTAAATAAGTATACCTTGCAAAAAAATGTAACTGTGCGTTTGATACAGCCAGAAGAGATTAAAGATATTGACAACAAGCAATTGCCTGATGAATGGAGAGAGCTGCTCCAAGAAAAAGACCCCAAGAAACGTACTAAAGCGCTTCTTGAAATCTGGAGACACTATTGTCAAAGAGAATTATCAAACACTATAGCCTACTTAAATGACAATCTCGAGAATGTAGAGTTAATGTTCGTTAATGGCCAATATTCGCTCTTATATTCAATAAATAATTCAGATGGTAAAGTAAAATATTATGAAGGTCTATGTCCAATTAATACAGATAAGCCTGTTAACCCCAAGCTGGCAGAAGTATGGGATAAGCTGCCGCGATCAATAAGAGTTTTTTATGAAAAAGTCCATAACGGTTTTTATTATTACGCCTTAAAAGCAATGGGACTTTTACCTTTGGATGGTGTTACTTATTTGGATGATTATGAATGGGGTATCATTGAAACTTTAGATGAACCGTTAAAAATCGATATTCAAACATCTTTTGGTTTTTTCAGTAACGGAATGGGCGGATATGTAGTTTGCGACTACAAAAACTGCGACAACGATAAAGCTACCTTATGGTGGAAAGATGATCAGCCTGATTATGACATTAATTTTTGGGATGTGGTCGATGAATGGAATGTAATTGGTTTTACTAAATGAGCCAAATGGGTAACAAGAACCGATTAAAAACTTCTTTAATCACAATAATTTTGGAGAATTCACTTGTTTAAAGTTAGTAGTTACTTACTGATTCCTAATTACAAAATGCTAAAATCAAAAGATATCGAACACAATCCTTCAAAGTATTTCATTGACATCAATGAAGAACGAATAAAGGAAATTGTAGTTGATATTGACCCCTACTATATTGATGGGGCAATCCAAATTCTATATTATGAACATGAAATTATGGGTATTAAATATTGGGATTTGGTTGACCAGCTCTGGGCTTATTTTGTTAATATGATTGATGTTTACCACAAAAATGGCAGGGCAGAAACTTATTTTCCCGATATGCCTGTAAAAATTGAAATGGTCAATCTACGTAATAATACAATGAAATTTGTCGTGCAAGATCATATAACGATATTACCTGAAAAAGAGTTCATCAAGGAACTTCTGGAACAATCCATAACTTTTTTCACTAGGCTTGAAACATTGATCAACGGGGTAAATTATTCATCTGAAGTTCACCAAGCAAAGAAGTTACTCCAGCAAATGATCTGAATCTCAAAAATAAGTGACTTTAATAAGGTAGTGCAGATGAAAAACACTAAAATTCCGCAAGAGGGTAATGAAACAACAATATTTAACAGGTTACTCCGATTTATAGAACCGGTTGATGCCGAATGGAGTCATAGGATTAAACCGGCGAGCGAAGAATTGATCCTGGAGCTTTATGATAGGTTAGGAATGAAGGACTTGGGGCTTGAACTCCCGCAATCTTTTATTGAGTTTGCAAAATATGCGGGCGAATCAGATGGCGGATTATTGTTAAATACACTTCGTGGCGAATTTTCGATTAGTAACTTGATAACCAGAGTTAACAACAGACGGCCCCATCCATACCTCTTTGTCTTTCTCTACGATGAATTGGAGATGGAATATAGTATTGATTTGAGTAAAGAGCATTACCAAAAAATTTTCTATGATTCCGATACGGAAGTGTGTAGTAGCTTTGAAAAACTACTTTTTCAATGTGCAGTAGATTTATATGAAAAGGAATATTATCAGTATCAAGTTCAGTTTGGTTCGAGCATCGATTCTTTTAGCCGATCGTATTTAGGATTAAACCAGATTGAGCTGTATCAATTTATGGACCGATTATGCGAAAGATATGGCTTGCAAAAAGTATGGCTGAGTGATGAATTTTATTATTTTGTATACTCTGAAGAACTTTCCATAGTTTTGGATAAACGTGGCGGAATCTGTGGTACGATATTCTCAGAAAAGAAAAACCTGATCGAAATATTTGAAGACGAATTAATTAAAAAAATCGGAGCAATCCAATATTAAATAGAGTTTATCAGCTGTCATAAAATTACAAATCAGTTGCCAATCCAGCTGCCAACGCCTGACAAGAAAAAGGAGATTAAGCAAATGGATAATGATGCTATAATCAGAAGAATCAGGAGAATGTATATCGAATATGGCATTGACACAAGTTTTCTTGATACTTTGGATGATCAGCGCATAATAAAGGGGATGAAGGGAATATTGGCCGAATTGGATTTAAATAAAAAAAAGGATTATACGCAGGATGACATAAAGTTTATTCAGGAGATTTACTCTATGTTCTGTTAGATAGAACAAGGATTCGAAAATGTTAAAAAAGAAAGGGGGGACATACGTACATCCCCGCCTTAAACATTTTATTGCTTCCAGAATAACATCTTTATCATCCCGTAATCTATCACTACAATACTTCAATGCATCAACTCTGATTTTTTCATGTTGAATAATTCCAGCACCAATTCTTTATCGTCCTTCATATCATCAGGACATTCCTTCAGATTATAACTCCAACCAATAGCAGCAGCCCATAAGATGTCACGGTCATTCTTGAATTCGGTATTAACATGACAAAAACATTCACCGTCTAAATATAATATTTCCCGCACCAACTCCTTGTCAGTTCTGAATTCTACCGGAATAATATGATATTTTATTTTTCCGCTTTTTACTGTGGCCCAAACATATTCCCGGTTATTCCGGAATTGTTCCAAAAACACCATCATAAATAACTCTTTATTACTCTGTAATTCGGGACCAATCTTTAAAAAATGGAACGGACCTTTTTCAATTGCTTCCTTAATAAAATCAAAAATTCACTTTTTCTATTGAGTGCCTTGACAATAAGGGACAGTACATGATACTCTTAAAATACCTTTATGTTATATGTATTATGTTTATATCATATCGGTTATATTATGGTGTTTATATTTTTATTGTTATAATGAAAATAACAGTTTTTCAAATGAAATAAGATTGAACATGATAAATAGAGAAGCAGTTCTTCATTACATATAAAGATATGCAAACGAACAAAGATAAACTCAAAAAAGAAACTCCGGAATTGTTCCCGCATCTTTAATGAATGTTATTTTGAAACACGATTTAAAGTCAAGGAGTGAACTTAATGAATTACAAGATTAAAATCTTATTAAACAAAGTTAACAAACACATAGAGACTATCAAAGAACAAAATGATACTAATGATGCACTTTCTAAACTAAATCACCTGAAAAAACTTTTGACCAGAAAAAATAAGGAAGCAACTGTTCAATTTTCAGGTCAACTGACCCTAAACAACATTTTAGACAACCAAAACTATAACCATCTCGTAGATCAGTTATCTAAATTTCATTTAAGCAGGGATAATTTTATAGAGTATTTAAATAAAAATATTAGCTACTTTGAGAATAATATCGAGGAGCAAGCCAAAGGTGAAAACTATTTTATATATAAAAAATATCAAGAGTTGCTAAAACTTGTTAAATCGAAGCCTGAAATTAAAAAAATTACGATAAATATATCAGAGAATTTATCCACTCAAATCGCTGATATATATACTCAAATTGAGAAAGATCCAGATGTCAAGTTTAGAGAGGAAGTTGTTGCATCAATCAGAAGAAAATTAGAGTTACCAACAGTCAACAGTGAGCTTGAAAGTCAAAAAAATGATAATCTGCTTTATTTCAATTCTGAAATTAAACCAAATTTGACTAATACCGGACCAATAGTAATCACCCTCAAGGAACTTGATGATATCGCATCAATTAAAGTTAACAGTCTTTATAAAGATTTGTATGGCGATAAAGGCATAAATGCCCAAATCTTAAAGATGTATAAAGAAAATACCGCAAAACAATTTAAAAAATTGCTTGCGGAAATTAAATTAAGCGAAAAAAATACCAATAGTCTCAAAAATGGAAATAAACAATTAAAAACATTTAACAATGCTGTCGAATTAGATCTGAAATTAATTAACAGATTAGGGATATCTGATTATCATTTAAATACGTTACCTGAAGAACAATTTCCTAAATTTTATAACAAATTTATAAATGCGCTGCATACTAAAGATGATCTGGAAAAAGAATATGCTGCATGGAAATATATGCAAAAGATAATAAGATCACTTCCGCCAGAGAAAATAGCTACCATTCAGATAAGTTATGATCCCAGAACATCAATGGAATTCAAAAAAAATTTTATCAAAGAAAGTATTGAAGAACAATTAGGTAAACCTATCAAATATTTTTTAACTTCAAATGGTCCAAAAACGCCTGGAGGAGGATCTGATTTTAGATAAAGTCAGTCAAACTATTTGACATAATAATGTCTAACCGGCACCAACTCCTGGTCCAACTCATAGACCAACGGTGTTCCGGTGGGGATGTCTAAGTTCAGGATTTCCTGATCTGACAGTTGCTCCAAATGCTTGATCAAAGCGCGTAAACTGTTGCCATGAGCAGCAATAATTATTTTTTTATTGTCCTTAATCATCGGGACAATGCTTTGTTCCCAATAAGGAATAAACCGGGCAACGGTATCCTTTAAACTTTCAGTTAAAGGGATTTCATTTGGGCTCAAATTACTGTAACGCGGATCATTGCCGGGATACCGCGGATCACTAAGTTCTAAATCCGGAGGTTGAAGATCATAACTCCGCCGCCAGAGATGAACCTGTTCCTCGCCGTATTTTAATGCTGTCTCTGCTTTATTAAGTCCCTGTAATGCTCCGTAATGTCTCTCGTTTAGCCGCCATGACTTTTCAACCGGAATCCACAATAAATCCATCGCATCAAGTACAATCCATAAGGTCCGGATTGCTCTTTTAAGCAAAGAGGTATAAGCATAATCAAAACTAAAACCGTTCTCCTTCAACAACTGACCGGCGTTCCGGGCTTCAATCTTGCCCTGAGCGGATAGATCAACATCAGTCCATCCGGTAAAAAGATTTGCTTTATTCCATTCACTTTCGCCATGACGGATCAGAACAATTTTAAACATGGCAACCTCCATAATAACGATGTTAAGGTTTGCATTCCGAACATGGTTTGTAACCTTTTGCTTCAGCCTCTTTTTTGGTATTAAACCAAAGTCGGTTGTTTTGACTGATCTTTTGAGCCCATTTACAGTTGGGAAGGTGGTATTTATCACTTTTGATGCTTGCTAAATACTTCCCTGTTGTTATAGGCGTTTCAGGATCAGGATGAATTCCCCATAACCCTGCCTGGTTTTTTCGGGCTTTCTGTTGTAACTGTTGAAACAGTTTGCTGTATTTAACATTGGGCGGAACGGTCATTACCTGCGCATAACCATGTTCCACCAGATAAGCATTGACGAAAATCTTCCCTACATAGACATAAGCCAAGACCCTCCCATAACGATCATGTGTCTGGACATCATACTCCAGTCGCACCTTCTTACCCAAAACCAATTTGGTATTAGCAATACACGCTTCAGTGGCAAACGGTTCTTTTCCTTTGGTCGGATGGTGTAACTCAGGAGTATTGATCCCGATGTAACGGACCTTACCGATTTTGTCAACCTCAATTGTGTCCCCGTCAATAATTCGAGTCACTTGATACTCAATAATGTTATTTGAGAGCGAACTCGGCGAGTTAAAGAAGGTGGAAAAGCTTAATAAAGTGATTACTACCGCTAAAATAAGATGAAATTTCTTCAGCATCGGTATACCTCTCTTTGAATAAGTTTATTCGTGATCAGAAATTTAATCCCCTTCAAGCCTGATCTAACAACTGATTATTTTTTGAATCTTGATCATTGTAATTAACTATTGCTTTTTATTAACATTTTATTATACTTAATCTTATATTCCATCATTGCGGTGATTATAATTGTCAAAAAAACTTGACGAAATGACCAGAGAAGAACTGGGAAAACTCTTTCCAATAATTATTTCGGAACCCAATCCGGATTGGGTTAGTTTTTATTTGACGGAAAAGGAGTTGATCCTTGCTACCATTGGCCCGCCCAATATTGTCCGGATTCACCATATCGGAAGTACCGCAATTCCAAATATCCATGCCAAACCGACGATCGATATTTTACTGGAAGTGGTTGATGATATCAAAATTGATGAATTGATCTTCCAGTTTCAGAGTATTGGATACCATTACAGCCATCAACCGGAAAAACCGCCACCACAGTTGATGTTTATGAAAGGTTACACCCCAAATGGATTTGTAGGACAGGCATATCACGTCCATCTACGCTATGCCGGAGACTGGGATGAGCTTTACTTTCGGGATTATTTACGACAACATCCTGATATTGCACAAGCCTATGGCGAATTAAAGTTGAAACTCCAAAAAGAACACCAATTTGATCGGGAAGCTTATACCGAAGGTAAGACCGATTTTGTTAGAAACATTACCGCTAAAGCAAGAGAAGTATTGGGGAAGTCTTATAATTTCAATCAATAATTTACTGCAGTAATCGAGGCGACTAAAGTCCGTAGTATTCCGTCCGAAAGGGTGAGATTCATGAATTATAAGATTAAAGATCTGGTATCAAAGATTAATGAACACATCAAGAAAATTGAAAAGCAAGGTGATCCAAACGCACTAGAGAAATTAACCCAGCTGCAAAAGCTTATGATAAAAAAAGCCTAGACTCAGAAGTTCCGTTTTCAGGTTCACCTACTATCAAAAATATTTTAGACCAATATGATAATCTGATAAATGAATTATCTAAGTATTCTTTATCAATCGACAAGTTTAAAAAACTATTGGATATGCATATTAAAAAGATCGAAAATGATATCAAGGAACAAGAAAAAGCCGGCCATAAAGTTTTTGATTATATTATTGATCCTGGTATGAAAGATAATAATCAACTGTTGGAAGAATTTCAAGATTTGAATAATCTTATTAATTCAGATCCGAATATTCAAACCGTTTTTATATATAACAATAAACCCTTACATCTTCAACTTGAACGTATATCGAGAGAGATCGGCCAAGGAAGAGATACATATACTCAGATAAAAAATGAACTTATTTATTTAATCAGAAATCAACTAGATACCACAAATGAGATTACTGACAGTAAAAACAATGATCTCCTTTATCTCAATTCCGAATTTAAATCAGAGGTTAATCAAATGGATTCAACCAAAGGACCTTTAAAAATTACGCTTCAGGAACTTGAGGATATCGCCACAATTCGAATCAACAGACTTCACAATGACCTCTATGGAGAAAATGGGATTCAGGCACGGATCTTAAAGATGTATAAAGAAACGATGTCACAAAAATTTGAAAATAAAATTCTTCCTGAACTTAAAAAAAGAGAAGAAAATAGTCGTAAAGCGGCAAGAATTTTGTTAGTTCCATTACATTCAAGTATTATTAAAGATATAGAAAATATAACCGGTAATAGATTGAGTTATCTCATCTTAAAGCATTAACTAAAGAAGAGGATTCTGAATTCCATACCAGGTTAGAAAAGATGCTCGATATAAAAGACAGGCGAGAAAAAGTATACAATACATGGAAGAATCTTCTAGAAACGGTTAGACAACTGAAACAAGAAAACAAACCAATCGAAGTAATTTATGATCCTGGACAACCAATTAAAAACCAATTTAAATCTCTCAAACAACAAATTGAAATGCAATTAGGTAAACCACTCAAGGAATTTTCAATTTCTAACAGTCCAAAAACACCGGGAGGAGGACCTGATTTTCGGTGAATTTCGAAGCAGCATGGAAAAACATAGCGGAATCACTGCAAAAAGATGGTTACTACTACCGGTCACCTCTAAAAGAGACTCCTGATGCTCTTTGGTCCTTTGCCAAATTAAAGATCTCAAGTAATGATGAAATACTCATCCAATGGTTCAACAGTAAAATACCGGCATTTGACGGTCAATCTCCAATTGAAATCATAAGCGTTAAGGGGGAAGCAGAGTTGAAAAAATATCTGCTGACAATCCCCTATTAATGATTTGATACTCGTATGCTAAAACATCAATACTATTAAGACTATTAATATTAGTAAGGAGATTTTTCGTGAATAAGACCAGAAGATATGATCTTGATTGGCTAAGGACGATTGGAGTATTATTGGTAATTCCCTTTCATTCCTTACTCATCTTTAATTTACACCCGTGGGCAATTGTCTATATTAAAGACAAAATTAATGTCCGATTGTTTAACATTGTCAGTACTCTGATTGATCGCTTTCATATGCCATTACTGTTTGTCCTGGCAGGAATGGCAGTATATTATGCGCTGCAATTCCGGAACCCGAGACAATTTCTGAAAGAACGCTTCTCAAAACTGTTAGTCCCGGCTATATTAGGATCTGTTTTTTTGAACCCCGTGATGACTTATTTTCATTTGCTCTCTCAAGGCCATAATCTTACTTTTTTCGAACATCTCATTAATTTTTTCAGCAAAAATCCGGATGACTTCACCGGACTTAATGGTGCTTTCACCCCGGCACACCTGTGGTTTTTAATCTTTCTCTTTGCTTTTTCAATCGTTGGATTACCAATCTTTATCTGGTTTAATCAAGAAAGTAACAGACCACTCCGGACCCGACTTGCTAAATTTTTTAAAAGACGGTTACTGCTTGCTCTAACCGTAATCCCGATAACCATAATCTCCGCAATCGACATTCTGGGAGATCGCAATCCTTTGGTTTATTTTTTAATGTTTTGTATCGGTTATTTATTGGTAACCAATGATCAATATCAAGCAGCGCTTAACCGCGATTGGTGGTTTTATTCAGTAATCAGCATTATATTAATTGTTATCTGGTTTCACTTTCCTAATCGCTTTGAGCCATGGTCATTAACATGGATTGGATATGCTTTCTTTGATAAAGCGATCCGTTTTTTACCGGTACTAGCCTTGATCGGTATCGACAATCAATATCTCAATCAAAACTCACGCTTATTAGAATATCTTTCCCGAGCATCATTTCCCATTTATATCATTCATATGCTGATCAACACCATTGTTGGATTTGTCATCGTCCAACTTAATTTAGGAGTCGGGGCCAAATTTATTTTAATTGTTACGATCACCTATCTGTTATGTTTTCTGCTCTATGAAATAATGCGACGTTTCAAGTTATTCCGCTTAGTGTTTGCTATGAAGGCAATTGAATGACTACCTGGAACTCATAGTTACTCAAGAGAGCGATTCTACCGCAAAAATAGCAGGATGGACCAAAGATTTGTCGGAAACAAAAATAAATATTTCTAAAGAAGTAACTTATAAATAAATTTTATCATTACTAAAGAGAAGTCTGATAAAAAACAGATATTTTGAATAAATATCTGTTTTTTATCGGGATTTTGATTTTATTATAACCAGATTTTGAAAGTATCGTAATAAGAAAGAGCCGTTATGTTGCTAATAAAAAATATCCAAAAACAATCTCCCGAAATCATTGACGTTCAAAAGTTAATATATTATAATTAAAAACAAATTTCAATTACTAAAAACCTATGATGGGGAGAGTACTTGTTATTCTGAGACTCAAGAGAGCTGGGTCAGGTGCAAGCCAGTGTCAATGGTAATAAGGAAGATCACCCCGGAGTAGCGTCCTGAAAGAGATTATATTTCGAAGTAGGCGGCGCCGGTCAATCACCGTTATCGATCTTGAGTAAAGTTTGCCATTATAGCTATTGATAATGGTTAACTTTAAGCTGGGTGGTACCACGGGTATGAATCTATAACTCGTCCCTTCACTGGGGCGAGTTTTTATTTTTAGATTTTTATTTTGAATTATTATATAAAACGGAGGATTAAGTAAGGATGGATTATAACAAGACCTTAAATTTACCCCAAACTGACTTTCCAATGAAAGCCAATTTACCGCAACGGGAACCTGAAATCCAGCAAAAATGGGAAGCCAACAAACTTTATCATCGGGTTCAAGAGCAGGCGAAACAAGCCGGCCGCCCCAAATTTATCCTTCATGACGGACCACCATATGCCAACGGCCACATTCATATCGGTACAGCGTTAAATAAGATCCTCAAAGATATTGTGGTTAAGTTTAAAACGATGGAAGGTTACTACGTGCCGTATGTACCAGGCTGGGACACTCACGGCTTGCCAATTGAACAGCAGGTTATTAAAGAAACCAAATTAAACCGTAACGAATTATCAGTAGTTGACTTCCGAAAACGCTGTGAAGAATATGCTTTAAAATTCTTTGAGATCCAACGTGATGAGTTTAAAAAGTTAGGAGTCGGAGGTTACTGGGAAGATCCCTATTTAACTCTCGCTCCCAAGTATGAAGCGAAACAGATCGAGATCTTTGGTGAAATGGCACAGAAAGGTTATATTTATAAAGGATTGAAGCCGGTTTATTGGTGTTCAACCTGTGAAACCGCCTTAGCCGAAGCCGAGATCGATTATGCTGATAAAACTTCATTCTCAATCTATGTCAAATTTGCCGTAGTTGACGGTAAAGGAGTGCTCCCAACCGAAGACACTTTCGTTGTAATCTGGACCACAACCCCCTGGACGTTACCGGCAAACCTGGCTATTTCCGTAAATCCTGACTTTGTCTATAATCTAATTCAGGTTGGTAACGAAAAATATTTAATCGCCCGTGAATTGGTTGAGCGTTTTGCCCAGGAAACCGGGATTGATGATTACCAAATCGTAGCGGAGATTGAGGGTGACAAATTAGAAGGCATCAAAACCCAGCATCCGTTTATGGGCTGGGAGTCACCACTACTGCTTGGCGATCACGTCACTTTAGAACAGGGTACCGGTTGTGTTCATACCGCACCAGGACATGGCGCCGAAGACTATCAGATTGGTCTTAAATATGGGCTGCCGGCATTTGCACCGGTAACTCCGCAAGGAAGATTCTCGCCTGAAGCCGGGAAATATGCCGGAATCAAGCTGAACGAAGGCAATCAAATTATTATTGATGACTTGAAAGCATCCGGACACCTGGTCGGTTCCGGTGAGATCGTCCACCAGTATCCTCACTGCTGGCGTTGTAAACATCCTGTCATCTTCAGAGCGACCGAACAATGGTTTGCCTCAGTTGAAGGCTTCCGCAAAGAAGCTTTGGAAGCGATTAAAAACGTCCAATGGATTCCTGCCTGGGGTGAAGGGCGAATTCATAACATGGTAGCCGACCGTTCCGACTGGTGTATTTCAAGACAACGCACCTGGGGTGTGCCGATTCCGATCTTATACTGTGAAGACTGTGGTAAAGAACTGATCAACAAAGAAATCATTGCCAAAGTAGCGGCAATCTTCGCTGAAGAAGGTTCCAGCGCCTGGTGGGTCCGCGATGCAGCAGACTTCCTGCCAGAGGATACGGTTTGTCCGGAGTGCGGTGGCAGTAAGTTCCGGAAAGAAACGGATATTATGGACGTCTGGTTTGACTCCGGTTCCAGCCATGCGGCAGTACTGGAAGTATGGCCTGAACTGGAATGGCCGGCTGACCTCTATCTTGAAGGCAGCGATCAACATCGTGGCTGGTTCCAGTCATCTTTATTAACTGGAGTGGCAGCCAGAGGGCGGGCTCCTTTTAAAGCGGTTTTAACCCATGGTTATGTAGTTGACGCCGATGGCCGTAAAATGTCAAAGTCACTCGGTAACGTAATTGCACCTGAAATGGTGATTAAGGAATTTGGGGTTGATATTCTCCGCCTGTGGGTAGCCTCATCCGATTATCAGGCTGACATCCGGATCTCCAAAGATATCTTAAAACAACTGGCTGAAGTTTATCGCCGGATCCGTAATACTTGTCGTTTCCTATTAGGAAATCTAAACGACTTCAATCCTGATACTGACGCTGTGCCTTATGAAAATTTAACCGAATTAGACCGTTGGGCATTATTACGTTTAGAAAAATTGGTCCGTAAAGTAATTGATGCTTATCAAAAATATGAGTTTCACATCCAGCATCATGCGATTCATAATTTCTGCACCATTGATCTAAGTTCACTTTATTTGGATATTATTAAAGATCGGCTCTATACTTCGGCAACCAATGATCCGGGGCGCAGGGCTGCTCAAACTGTCCTGTATCAAATTTTAGTCAAATTGACGAAGCTGATCGCGCCAGTTTTATCGCACACCGCCGAAGAAATCTGGACCTATCTGCCTTATAAGAAAGAGACCAGTGTTCATGAAACACTGATGCCGGAATTTAATGATCAATATTTAAATCCTGAATTAGAAAAAACCTGGGATGAATTCTTAACAGTTCGCCAGGATGTTTCTAAAGCATTAGAGCTCGCCCGTGCCCAAAAAGTTATCGGCAGTTCACTGGAAGCAAAAGTTATCCTTTATATTCCAGCCGGATTAGAAAAATTGATGCAACATTTTGCGGCTGATCTGCCAACACTATTTATTGTTTCTCAAGTTGAAGTACAAAACGAGGCTAATGCGCCGGAAACAGCATACTCCAGTGAATCAGTCCCTGGTTTGAGAGCCCAAGTTGAAAAGGCGAGCGGGGCAAAGTGTGAACGTTGCTGGAACTATCATACCAGTGTCAGTCAGGATGCCGAACATCCAACCCTTTGCCATCGCTGTGCCTCTGTTGTTAAATCACTTTAATTATTATGCCGATAAATTAAAGTACAAAGTATAGTCATCGGGTGATGTTGGCAGAGTGAGTACAATACTCTAACCAACATCGCCATCTTTAATCTAAGCTAATCTCCGGTAATGTATTGTGGAGGTGTGGCCAATGAGTTTAAATTGCACGATTCACCCAATTGATCCCCGGCTGATAAATGCATTGATGGCTGCTATTAAAGGGAGCAGTACTGACTGGAGTTTTCTGAAACGTCTCTGGAACAAAAAACAATTGATTGATAGGGTTAATCAACCATTTAAAGAGGGTTTGGCGGAACTTCTAAACGATAATCCGGAATTTGACATTCAGATTCATCTTTGGGGCCGGCCTTTTTTTATTGTCGATTCCCATCCGAAGCAAATTGTTAACCGAATTGATCACTTATACTCCCTAAATAACGAACGCCAAATCAAACAATTTTTTTAGAAGAATTAAAAAAACTATCTGAAACTGCTTATCAAAAACGCCAACAGGTTAATTTAATCTCACCACCAAAAATAGCTTTAGGTTTGGAAACAACATTACAAGAACTAAAGCAACTCTACAAACAAAAACAGTTCAAGGAACTTGGGGTCGAATACGGATTTGTTTTAGCACAAATTGCCGCTGCAGCTTATCCTTATTGGTATATGAACGGCCAAGGGCTAACCTTTATTGCGGACTTGGAACTGCCACATTTAACCGGTGAACCGGAAGGCCTTGCGACCGCCTCAAATTTATTAACTGAGATTGCTGATTATATTCCACAACGATTGACTAAGAGTTTATCAAGTGGAATCTATCTTAATCAACATGAGGTCCGCGAATTACTGAAGATAATTGAGTTGGACGCTTCCTATTGCAAGCATGTTATGGCTCAGAAACAATTTTCATCCACCAGTGCCGACAGTTTTCTGATGAAGCTTACCGAAGCGCTGGAATATGCCGCCTCACACAATTACGGAATTATTGAAGCATCAGATGTGTTTGATAAAGAAACCAAACACTATCCTTAAAAGATAACCCTTTTTATTCAAAAAAAACCTGTCTTTTTGAAAGATGGGTTTTTTTATTTCTCTTTACCTTGTTTAACATCAGATTGGAGTGGCTAAACTAATTTAAATTAAAATAATTTAATAAGGTGGTTTTAACAATTCGTCGCAAACAAGCCCAAGCCTTATTTAAAAAAATGTATGAGATTGAAGCTAAATTAGAACGCGCTAATTTCACCGCCTTTATGGAACTGCTGCAAAAACCGACCCGATTAATTTTGCTTAATTTTATCGGTGGTTTGGCGCGTGGCTTTGGAATTGCCATCGGACTAACAATCATCGCCAGTCTGTTCATTGTTTTCCTTACCTATTTAGCAGATCTCAACCTGCCAATAATCGGCCGCTATATTGCCGAGTTAGTTAAAATCGTCAATCAACAATTGAGATTATATTCTTAAACCAACTCACAAACAAAACAAATCAAGATGAAAGGGAAAATCAAAGATGGACAATTTGATTCTTAATGAATTTAAAGAACGGTTAACAGCTGAAAAAAACCGCTTAGAAGAAGAATTACGGCGTTCAGACCGGTTTAACCTGGATGAAAACCTAGCAGGGACAATCGCTGAGTTGTCAAGCTATGATAACCATCCTGCCGACCTTGGCAGTGAAACCTTTGAACGTGAGAAAGATTTGGCACTCTGGAATAATTCCCATGAAATTTTAAACCGCATTAATGATGCTTTGAACCGGATCAATCAAGGTCAATACGGTATCTGTGAGGAATGCGGAGCAGAGATTGCAATTGAAAGATTGAATGCAATTCCCTATACGACAATGTGTATCCACTGTCAGCAAGTAAACGAATCCCATCGCCAAACCAGGGGACGGCCGATTGAAGAAGAAGTTTTGTTCCCGCCCTTCAGTAGAACATTCATCGATGATTCGGACAGTATAATTACCGATGGGGAAGACATCTGGCAAGATGTTGCCAAATATGGAACATCCGAAACCCCTTCCGACTTAAGCGGAGCAGAAGACTATGCTGAGACATTTTATAATGCTGAAGAAAAACATGGCGTTGTCGAAGCAGTTGATGGTATAATTGATGTTGGCTATGATCAAATTCCCCCGGATCCGGTTTGAAGCTACCGGGTGAGAAGGTTTTTCAGTAAATATCTAGAATATATGTCCTTGAGCAATTCAATTATTCAATTAACTCACTAAAACTAAAAATTAAAGGAAATCAATATGGTTTTTCTAATTATCACCACTCTTTTTTGCGTAATTGATCAATTATCCAAATTTTATGCCGAAGCTAGGCTTGTCCCGTTTAAGAGTATTCCGGTCCTCAACGGGTGGTTCTCATTGACTTATGTTAAAAATTATGGAGCTGCCTTTGGGATCTTAAACTCGCAAACCTATTTACTGATTGCAATCTCGCTCGCGGTCTTCGCAGTTGTCTTCCTAAACCGAAAGCAGATTCTGAAATACCCAAAGATCTTTCAGTTTGGGTTAGCGATTGCACTCGGAGGAGCTCTCGGCAATCTGATTGACCGGATCCGGTTAGGTTATGTAATTGACTTTATCCAATTGGATTTTATTAATTGGCCGGTCTTTAACATCGCTGATATCGCGATTGTTGTTGGAGTTGGGATTATTTTTTATGGTATGATCATTGATAATTTAAAGAAAAGAAAACCCAAGCAAATGATGTATGAATAGTTAGCCGACATTACAGGAGGAATAATGAAACCAGTATTATTTGAGTTTCTTGGTTTTGAAGTCCATTCCTATGGTTTATTGTTAGCCGTATCATTTGCCATTGGTATTATTGGAACAAGTATTGCCACCAAAGAACATGGGATTCGATTCTCGACAATCATTGACTTGGGGTTGTGGATTTTATTAGGTTCTGTATTAGGAGCAAGAATAGTTTTTATCCTTACGAAATGGGCGCATTTTATCAAATATCCGGATGAAATCATCAAACTGTCTTCAGATGGCTTATCGTTTCATGGCGGTTTATTAAGTGGTTTTTTAGCCGGATTTTGGTTTTGCTGTTCTCACAAAATCAATCCATGGAAATTAGCTGATCGTGTCAGTCCGTTTATCGCAATCGGTTATTCAATCACCCGAATCGGTTGCTTTTTGGATGGTTGCTGTTATGGTAAGGCATCAGCATTGCCTTGGGCCCTAAGGTGTTCAGTCAATGATTCATTGTTGCGTCATCCAACCCAAATATACTCGTTAACAGGCAGTTTGATTATCTTCTTGATTATTTGGTTATTACGAAACCATAAACAATTTCCGGGATTTCTTTTTTTATTATATATTGGACTGTACTCAATCGTCCGATTCATTGTCGAGTTTTATCGCGAAGGCCCAATAGTTTTACCATGCCTTAATCTTGCCCAGTTATCCTGTATTGTTAGCGCTTTTTTGGCTTTTGGTTTAATTAGGTTAAGGCAACTGAAACTTCGAAAAGGGGTATACGATGCAGTATCAGAGGTTAATCGTTGAAAACGATAACGTTGGAGAAAGATTAGATCGGTTTTTAACAAATGCGGGGGTTTGGCCCTCGCGTTCTTTTGTCCAAAAAATCATTGATGCTCAAGGTGTTACCCGTAACGGGAAACCATTAAAAGCAAGTTATCGTTTGGAATACGGCGATATCATTGAGGTTACCTGGGATGAACCAAAACCTTTGGAAGTAACGGCTGAAGCGATCCCGATTGATATTTTATATGAAGATCAAGATGTAATCGTAGTTAATAAACCGCGTGGGATGGTAGTCCATCCTGCGGCCGGAAATTATGAAAGGACTTTGGTTAATGCGTTACTAAATCATTGTACCGATCTCTCCGGAATCGGCGGAATCATCCGCCCCGGTATCGTTCACCGTTTAGATAAAGATACTTCCGGGGTACTGGTAGTCGCCAAAAACGATCTGGCGCATATTGCTCTGACTAATCAATTAAAAGCCCGTCAGATGAACCGGATTTATCAAACGATCGTCCATGGCCGTCCAAAAGAAAGTGGGAGAATCGAAGGACCAATCGGGCGCCATCCGATTCAAAGAAAAAAGATGGCGGTTGTTGCCAATGGTAAACCGGCAGTCACCAACTATCGAGTGTTAGAATACTTTAAACAGTATTCTTTTTTAGAGGTCAAGCTGGAAACCGGGCGGACTCATCAGATTCGAGTTCATTTAAGCCATATTGGTTACCCGGTAGTCGGAGATCCGGTTTATGGTCGGAAGAAGGAGGTAGTGCCAATTGAAGGGCAGGCATTACATGCAGCTGTTTTAGGATTTATTCATCCCCGGACCGGAGATTATCTGGAATTTCGTACCGAACTACCTTCAGCGGTCCAACAAGCTTTAGAATGGTGCCGTAAACATTAACCCTAAAACATTAAAATAGGTAGAGGTAAACGCATATTGTTTACCCCTACCTATTTCAATGTTTCGAGTAAAAAGGTGTTAAAATATCATTATAGTTAGGTTTGACAGCAAGTAAAGAATAGTTCAATACTCCAGCCGGAACATTGATGCTAACCTGTTCTCCGGGTTTTTTCATCAGTAGCTTCCGTCCTACCGGTGAAAGGAAAGAGACGTTGGTGAATTCTTTGATCCCATTGAACGGAGTAACAATTTTATAGTTGAGAACCTGATTGGTAGTTAAATCACTCAATTCAACGGAACTCCCGATTATTACGCAAGGCAAAGCTTCATCAGTTACCAGATCACCCCCAACTAACTCTTCTAGCTTGATAATATAATTGCGTAATAAATCAGCGATTTCATTCTTTTCCTTTGAAGGATTCGGGTACAGATCTTCAAGGAATTCCTGATAACTTTCTTCAACGTCTACCAAGTGTTTGCTCAAAGCCATCTTTAACTCTACTTGATTCACAATATCACCACCCATACATTTAATGGTAAAAACACTTAAAAAAGCAATGAGACACTCTGTGGTTCTGTACCACAGAATGCCTCTTATTATTAAGATAACACATAAACTAATGATTGTCAATAATGGATGTGGTTACCATTTTATAGTTATTTTTAAATTTAATGTATATCTTCATTAAGCAAAAAATAAAAAAGAGACCCAAGCAACCTCTGAGTCTCTTTTTTGGAGGACTAACTATTGCGGACTGTAGGCCGGACCATATCCAGTAAACCGAGAACTACATGTGCTAATCCAAAACCAAGGATACCAGCTCCCCATTTTTTCTTCAGCGTCATTGCTCCCAAACCAGATACTGTGGCACCCAAACCAGTAACGATCCAGCTAGTAGTGTTTGCCCTTACTTTCAAGGTTAAACGACCTCCTAGAACTATTATTTCTAAATCACGCTTAAGTAAAACATCACTAATATTGGAAATTGATTAACCTTTGATTGCTCCGGCACTCACACCTTTAACAATATACTTTTGCATCATCAGATAAAAGATGACAATCGGTGAGGCTGACAACACCAAAGAAGCCATTGCCAATGAATATTGACGTTTAAAGAGACTGAAAAAACCAAACTGTGCTAACTGTAAGGTTGACTGTTTGGGCAGAATGATCAATGGCAGCAAAAAATCATTCCAGATCCATAACACATCTAAAATTGCTATTGTCGCCGTTAATGGCTTTAAAAGCGGGAAAACAAGATAATAGAAGATCCTGATCCGCGAAGCACCATCAATCGCAGCCGATTCCTCAATCTCAACCGGGATGGTTTTGATAAAGCCATGGTACATAAAGACGGCCATCGGACAGCCAAGACCAATATAAATCGGGATTATTCCCCAGATGTTCTGGAGATTAAATTCCTTGGCAGTCTGCACCAAGGGAATCATAAACGTTTGGAAAGGTACCACCAAAGAGAAGGTGAATAGCAAGTAAATGATCCAACTAAGTTTGGTTTTGGTCCGTGCCAAGATGTATGCTGCCATCGAACTAACTAATATGATTCCTACAGTACTAAAAAACGTAATGATAAAGGTATTGGCCAATACCTTCGGGAAGTTGATTTGATTCCAGGCATTTATATAATTTTGGAAATTCCATGTTTCGGGCAGGGAGATCGGGTTTAAGACAATCTGAGCGTCTGACTTAAACGAGTTTAACAGTACAAATACCGCCGGAAAAATAAAAATGATTGCAAAGACTGCCAGTAATATTTCTAAAATAATCAGTGGTGAGAATCTAAAGGAAGCCGGAATACTGGGGCGGATTTTTGCTTTAAGTTTTGAATATTGGTTGATAATCATAATTCCACTTCCTTTCTTTTCATGAAAAACAGTTGAATACCGGTGACCATCATGATAATCAAGCAGAGAAAGACTGCTTTGGCCGTCGCATAACCATATAAATTATCACGAAAAGCATTATAATAGATATCTAAAACAATTGGTGTTGTGGCATAACCAGGACCACCTTGAGTCAAAGTCATAATAATATCAAACGTCTTCAATGAATTGGCCAAACTGAAAAAGATACAGACCGTAAACGCCGGTAGTAACAGTGGGACCGTAATCTTAACAAACCTTTGCCACCAATTAGCCCCATCAATTGCAGCAACTTCTATAATATGAGCCGGGATCGTCTGTAAGCCAGCCAGATAAATAACCATCAACCAGCCACAACCCTGCCAAACTGTAACCATCAACAATGCATAAGGCGCCAATTGCGGACTGCCCAACCAGACAGCAATTCCCGTAAGTGGCGGTAAGATTAATCTAAAGACAAACGACCAAATAAAGGCGACAATAACCAAACTCAAAACATTGGGGAAGAAGAAGACTGACCGCAGAATGTTTTGCGACCGAATCTTGGTATCCAAAGCGAGTGCAAGCATTAACGCCAACAGATTACTGAAAATCACATTAAAAACCGTAAAAAAGAGGGTGAAACCAACTACCCCGGGAATCAAAGTAGTTTGAAAGTAAGACTCACTTAAAATTTGACGTAGTTGTGTGTCCTCGGTTGCAGTAAGTACGGTTTTCAGATGATAAGTTTGGCCCTTGGAATCCAGCTGATAACAAGTATTCACAAATTTGATCTCCGAAGCGTTCTTTAAATTTTTGAGAAGATAATCTCGAAATTCTTGTTTACTGATTGTTGTTGGCAGATCCTGAAACTCATTATAAAAATACCGCTTTTGAAACCTTGGTAAAAAACGTTCATCACTCCGGAACATCTGGCGGTAATTCTCGAAACCAACAAACTTGATAGCGGAAACTCCTGCTGATTTTAGCAGTTTCTTAATCTGGTTTCTTTCGGAATTAGTCAAGGCCCGGATCTGATTGTTGGACTCAATCCAGTTCTTCAGCCGATAACCGGATCCGTCCTCAGTAAGCACGTAAAACTGCTTTAGATATTGGCGTCCTTGTTTTGATTTGAGTTTTGGCACAATTTCATTTTCAAACTGATCCTGATCTATTGTAAACGGTATTTCAGGGACAATCCCATTCCAATCGGTCAGGGAATAATTGATACCTTGAAGTAATGGCCTGATAAAGAAGAGGGTATAAAGGACAATTGCCGGAAGCAAAAAGAAGCAGAAATTAAAGATTTTTGTCCGTCTGTTTGTTACCACTGTTATCCCCTCCAATAGAGTAAATCCATGAGAGTCAGCAATATGATTCTCATGGATTGTTAAACCTGCTTCATTTAACAGCTTTTCGCCAGGTTTCATCAAAATACTTAATGATCTGTTGTGGTGTCTTGGTCCCAAATAAGTACTCCTGGGCGCCGTTTTTGGTAGCATCTTCCCAAACTGAAACCGGATACATTGAAAATGCCCACGGATTAGTTTTGCCGGAATTGAGGTAGGAAACCAAGTCCTGGAAAGGAGCATCCATACTTTTGACGTCAGCCCCTTTAAAGGTCGGGACTAATTTACACTTTTCGACCCAAAGCTTAATCGCTTGCGGAGTACTAAGCCACTCCAGGAAGAGTTTGGCTGCTTTCTGCTTTTCCGGACTTGCTGTTGCTGATAATGCCAAAGTTGAGTCAACATCAGCAAAGAGTTTGGTATCTTTCGGATTATCGTTACACGGGAATGGGATAAAGCCGCAATTTAATTTGGGATTGGTCTCAATCGCTGCGCCATATGACCAAAGGCCTTGGACCATCATTGCCGCTTCACCCTTGGCAAAGGCAGCCTGTTGCTCGTTCCAGTCATACTCGGCAGCATTTGGATGGGAATTAGCCTTATAAAAATCTAACAGTCTAAAGACTTGCCGAACGTCTACCGGATCGGCAAATGAAGCCTTCCCGGAATTCATCGCCTCAATCCAGGGGAGTACTTTTTCACCGGCTAAAGTGGTATGGACCATTGATAAGAAATGGCCGACCGACCAATTAACTTTGAACATGGAGGCAAACGGAATGACCTTATTCTGCTTCAAAACCGTACAGACATTTTGAAGTTCTTTAAAGGTTGTCGGTGGTTTAAGTCCATATTTATTAAAGATATCTTTGTTATAAATAATGCCAATTCCGGCAACATCCATTGGTAACGCATACACTTTTCCCCGATAAGTAACCGCGGTTTTCGTACTGTTAACCACTTTGGCGATTACCGCTTCTTTAGTTAAGTCCTGTAACCAACCGGCTTTGGCAAACTCAAATACCGCTGCGTAAGACTGCAATTGAATAATATCCGGAGCCTGCCCGCTGGCCATCCGCGACCTTAACACCGCCATACTGTCATTTGGAATCATCTCTAAGTCAATAACAATATTGGGATTTAACTTGGTGAATTCTGTTGTCATCTCTTTTAATTGATTACTGATCTCTTGTTTATAAAAGAAGAAATTTAACCTGATTGGCGCTACAGCCAAAATCGTGTTACTAATCAGCAAACCAATCAGCAACGTCAACAGACTCCATGAAACCAATTTACCTCTGAACATTTCAACCCCTCCCAATGATTACTCGGTAAAACTACTCTCGAAAGTTATTGATTTATCACCCCCGTAATTTAGTTGTTTTTAAAGATCAGAGACAATGGTAAAGTATTACCTTCTACTAAAACGCAGCCAATTTTGCAAAAATTTAATAAAATGTTCAGTTATTTGCAATATACATATTCTTACCATTTTTATTTGTTGCTTGATTTAGTTAAATTTTTCTACAAATGCGTATAATATAATGACTTCAAACCGCTTATTATTTTGTAAATTGGCTTATAGTTTTACGGCAAATTCCCGATATATTATGTGAAATTATAAATATAACGGAGGAGCACTTGATGATCAAAAAGTTCTTAGCCGACGAATGGCGAATTATCGAAGAAGGATTTAACCCCGAGACTAACCGGTTCTCAGAAAGTATCTTCAGTCTTGGCAATGAACATATGGGGCTAAGAGGCTTTTTTGAGGAACAATACTCTGGTGACAGCCTCCACGGCATATATCTGGCGGGAGTATATTATCCCGACAAAACCAGAGTTGGCTGGTGGAAGATCGGTTATCCCGAATTCTTTGCCAAAGTAATCAATTCGACCAATTGGATCGGAATCAATATTGAGATCAATGATCAAACGGTCGATCTTGCCAAAATCAGTTTTAAAGATTTCCGCCGAGAGTTAAACATGAAAGAAGGATGCTTAACTCGCTCTTTCACCATGATCAACGATAATAACCATGAAACTGCCTTCAAATTTACCCGGTTTGTCAGTATGGCAGATCCCCACCTTGCGTTAATTAAGGTTGAAGTAACGCCAATTAACCATCACGTAAAACTCCGATTTGAACCGTATTTAAATGGTGATGTCGTCAATGAAGATGCCAATTATGGCGAGAAATTTTGGGAAGCGATCACCAGAGAATCTGATTCGAAAGTTACCAGCTTAACCATGGCTACCAAAAAGACCGATTTTCTGGTAACTACGGCAATGAGCATTGAGTTACGCAGTAACGGCCAGATTATTCCCGTAACAAAAACCCCTAATTCCAGAGAGAAATATGTAAGTTATACCGTCGATCTGGAAGTTGAACCCGGTACTACAGTGGAGTTAATTAAGTATATTGCGGTTGGTACTTCGAGAGATTATTCCAGAGATGAATTGTACGAAGCGATAATGACCAAATTGGAAGAAGCAGTTAAGCTTGGTGATCACCATTTATATCAGCAACATTGTGAAGTTTGGGAACAAAAATGGGCGGAATCAGATATCATCATTAAAGGAGATATCTCTGCCCAACAAGGTATTCGCTACAACATCTTTCAATTAAATCAGACCTATTCCGGAAAAGATCCCCGTTTAAACATCGGGCCCAAGGGATTCACCGGAGAAAAATACGGTGGCAGTACCTACTGGGATACAGAAGCTTTCTGTTTTCCGTTCTACCTTTATACCAACGAGGAGGTAGCCCGTAACCTCCTGTTGTATCGTTACTATCATCTGGAACGTGCTAAAGAAAATGCGCAAAAATTAGGCTGCAATGGAGCACTCTATCCAATGGTCACAATGGATGGCCAGGAATGTCATAATGAATGGGAGATTACCTTTGAAGAAATTCACCGTAATGCCGCGATTGCCTATGCCATTTATAATTACACCAATTATACCGGTAATAAAGATTATCTGTACAACGAAGGGCTCGAGGTTCTAGTCGAAATCAGCCGTTATTGGGCCAGCCGGGTAACCTACCATCCTAAAAAAGATCAATATCTGATCTTAGGAGTAACTGGGCCCAATGAATATGAAAACAATGTCAACAACAACTGGTATACTAACTTTATGGCAGCCTGGACTCTGGAGTACACTCTTGATTCCCTGGCCGAACTCAAAGTTATGGATGGGCGCCAATATCAAAACTTAAAAAATATTACACGTTTTGAAGAGATCGAACTGATCCACTGGCAAAATATCTACTCAAAGATGTATCTCCCAACCAGTGAAGAATTGCAGATCTTTATTCAAAATGATGGCTATTTAGATAAGGAATTACTTAACGTCGAAGATCTGGACCCCAATGAATTGCCACTCAATAAACACTGGTCATGGGACCGGATCTTGCGTTCCTGTTTCATTAAGCAAGCCGATGTTATTCAAGGGATCTATTTCTTTCCGAGACATTTTGATTTGGAGACTCAAAGACGTAATTTTGATTTTTATGAACCCAAAACGGTCCATGAGTCATCTTTATCGCCAAGTATTCATTCGATTGTCGCCAGCCGCATCGGTTACCACGAAAAAGCCTATGAATTATACTTACGGACTGCCCGGCTCGATCTTGATAATTACAATGACGATACTGACGATGGGATCCATCTGACCAGCATGGCGGGGACCTGGTCAGTAATCGTACAGGGTTTTGCCGGTGTAAGTATTGATGATGGCCAGTTAACATTCCGGCCATATTTACCGGAACAATGGGAGGAATACTCGTTTAAAATCACTTTCCGGGGCCGACGTTTAAAAATAACTGTTGCCAAAGATCTGATGCTGGTTGAGCAGCTCAGTGGCACGCCACTGACATTTTATGTGTTTGATAAGGAATATAATTCAACAGTTGATAACCCGGTAAATCTCAAGCTAAACACCACAAGCAAGGTGAAACTATGAACAAACGGTGGCAAGCTGTAATCTTTGATTTAGATGGCGTCTTAACTGACACTGCCGAATATCACTTTCGCGCCTGGAAAAAGATCGCCGATGCGGAAGGTATTTATTTTGATTCACTCATCAATGAACGTCTCAAAGGAATTGACCGAATTAATTCCTTAGAGATCATCTTGGAAAATGCTCGGCGTCAATATAGCAGTGCCGAGAAAGAACAGTTACTTCATACTAAAAATGAGCACTATCTAAACTTAATTAGTAAAATGACTCCATCTGATTTGTTACCTGGCGCACTTGAAACCTTAACCGCTTTAAAGGAATTAGGCTTCAAGCTTGGGCTCGCTTCAGTCAGTAAAAATGCGGGGACAGTAATTACTAGACTACAGATCACGGATTATTTTGACTATATCGCTGATGCCGCCCAGATCAAGCGTGGCAAACCGGATCCGGAAATCTTTTTAACCGTCGCCACCCATTTAGAGATCGAGCCGGCCAAATGCATTGGCGTCGAAGATTCAATTGCCGGGATCAAAGCAATCAAAGCCGCTGGGATGTTGGCAGTCGGTGTTGGGAAACCCGAGATCCTCAATGAAGCCGATCTGGTGATCGCTGATTTGCGGGAGTTTATGAAAGTAGTGGAGTAGTGGAATGTTGAAAAGGCTCTTACTACTTTAAATTCAGAAGAATTCCTTTACTGTTTAAATCTTCTTCTCATATTTGAACCAGGGATCGAAAGTTCTTCCCGATATTTTGCTACCGTCCGGCGCGCAATCTTTATTCCTTGTTCCGCAAATAACTCCACTAATCTCTGGTCACTAAGTGGTGCATGAAGATCCTCATTGTCAATCATCAGTCTTAATCTTTCTTTAATTACTTTTGCTGCCAGGTCATCACCACTAACACTATTTAAAGAACTGCTGAAAAAATACTTAAACGGATAAACGCCACTGGGAGTATCGAGATATTTACCGGCGATCGCCCGGCTAACAGTCGACCCATGTAGACCGGTCGATATTGCAACTTCTTTTAAAGTCAGAGGTTTTAAAAATAGGCTTCCATGTTCAAAGAAATCATATTGTAACTTGAGCAACGCTTTAACAACTTTGATTAAGGTTATTTTCCGTTGTTCGATATTTTTAAGCAGTTGAATCGCTTGCTGTTGTTTGGTCTTAATGAACTGCAAAGTATCTCTGTCAATTGCTCCTAAAGTTTTAAGATTTAGATATGCAGGATTAATCCGTACTTTAGTATTCGATGGTTCATTGATTAAGATATTATAATCATTATTGGTTTTAACGACAGTAACATCGGGGACGATTATCCGGTTATATTTATTACCGCCAAATTTACTACCTGGTTTCGGGTCAAGAGTACAAATCAGATCAAGTGCCGCCTGGAGTTCGGTTAATGTAATTCCTAAATGTGAAGTAACTTTAGTAAATCTACCGACAGCAACATCTGAAAGATGATTATTGACAACAATCATTGCTAAATCGATGACCTCGCCCGGAAATTTCTGGAGCAAAATATCTCGGCCATATTTTAGTTGTAGCCATAGACACTCGGTTAAGTTTCGGGCTCCAACGCCAAAAGGTTCGAATGACTGAATCAACTGTAGTATCTTATCGGCCATCGTAATGGAAGTATCAAAACGCTTGGCGACTTCAGTGAGCTCAATCTGTAAATACCCATTGTCATCAAGATTGCCAATCAAGAATTCGCCTATCTGTAACTCGAGCTCAGTAAGATGGTTTAGGTGAAGGTCAACCAATAAATACTCTTGAAGGGTAAGGGTCTGACGGGTTAAATTTTCAATGGCATTAACTTCGACATCGGAGGAATGTATTTCGAATAGGGGATGATTATCCAGTTGGTAGTCTAGGTCATCGACTGAAATCGAAGCGACTGATTTCTCAATCATATTTGGGATTTCAATTTCGTTATCAAGATCATTTTCAGAAATTTCTTCAAGGATAAAATTTTCGATCAGTTGTTGGTTGATGAATGATTCGAGTTCGTTGAAAGACAAATCATGGAACGAAGAGCATGTCGATCTGAGTCCGGAACTGTATCGAAAGATCAGTAATGAAATAAAGCAGAGCACGACCATTGATTCGATTGTACTAGGAGGAATCGGGGAACCTACCTGTAGCAATCTAATCGAGACTGTAATTAAAGACCATAGTAATCTCCATTTAACATTAACCACTAACGGTATAACATTGTCTGATTCACTAAAGGAGCATATAATTAATGGAATTAATATCCTCATCATATCAATTGACGGACTTTACGATAACTTTGCGAAAATTAGGGGGACTAACTTAGAAGGAGTACTTGAAAACATAAGACAGTTAAATCAATTAAAAAAAGAGTATAATCATAAAGACAATTCACTAACAATAGGGATTCAATTTGTAATGAGTAAAGACAATATCAGCGATCTTTTTGAGCTGATCGATTTAGCCAGTGATTTACAAGTTAATCGGTTGATCCTTTCAAATTTACTGCCTCAGACCCAAGAAAATGCTTCCAAAATACTGTACCAAAAATATAATAATCACGAAATGAGACAATTGATTAATAAAGCTTCAAATTACGCTCTGCGGAAAGGGATAACACTTACAATCCCGAATTATGAATTAAAAACCGAACGAAGATGTGATTTTATCGAAAACAACTCAATGGTAATAACCGCTTCAGGAGATGTAACCCCTTGTTATCGACTTTCACATTCATATCAAGAATATGTCTTTGGGCGTAAAAAGAGAGTCGATAAATATTCTTTCGGCAATCTTAACCAGCAAAGTTTAAAAGAGATCTGGGAAAATAGTAATTATGTTAATTTCAGGAATACGGTCTTTAGTAATCGTTATCCTTCATGTATTGATTGTGACTATGTAGACGGCTGTGATTTGGTCAATGATACAACTACTGACTGCTATGCAGGGACTCCATCTTGCGCTGACTGTCTATGGGCACGTAAGTTTACACTCTGTCCTTAATTTAAATATATAAAGTACTAATTTGAGTTTTAAAAAACTAATAATGGGGTGATCAGGATGAAAGTAAAAGTACGGCTGTTTGCGACTTTAAGAGAGGGGCGAAGTAGAGAATCAGAGTTGGAAGTGCCAGAAGCCACTACTGTCTTAGATATTATTAATGCTCTTAATATTCCGGAAGAAGAGGTTGCTTTACTGTTAATCAACGGAAGGGATGGAAAACTAACCTCAACTTTAACCGAAGGAGATACTGTCTCGCTATTCCCTCCCGTAGGAGGAGGTTGATTTACAGATGGAACGCAGATACTTAAAGAATATGAAAATGCTTTCTGAGGATGATATTCTCAAACTCAAAGGCTCCAAAGTTTCTGTTGTCGGTTGCGGTGGATTAGGCGGTTACGTTATTGAAATGTTGGCAAGAATTGGCGTAGGAAAAATCACTGCCATCGATGGGGATGTCTTTGACGAAACCAATCTTAACCGACAATTATTTTCGCATACCGACAACCTGGGAAAGAGTAAAGCAGAAAGCGCTAAAACAAGAATAAATCTTGTTAATCCCTTAGTTGAAATTGAAGCATTCCAAGAAAAAATTACCTCGGAAAATGGAAATACTCTTTTAAAAAATCATCATGTTATTGTTGATGCCGTTGATAATATAGCTACGCGCTTACTACTGCAACAAATAGCTGCGGAACTTAATATTCCATTAGTCCATGGTGCTATTGCAGGATGGTATGGTCAAGTAACTACAATTTTTCCTGAGGATCAAACCCTAAATCAACTCTACCCGAAAAAAATTAACAAAGGAATCGAATCAGAATTAGGCAATCCGTCGTTTACCCCAGCATTAGTTGCTGCTATCGAGGTTGCCGAAACTGTAAAAATCCTTTTACAAAAGAAAGATTTACTAAGGCGTAAAGTTTTGAAGATCGATCTCTTATCCCAAGAATATATTATAATTGATTTGATTTAGTATTTATTTTTCTTGAGATTCTCTTTTCTAAATTTATAATAAACTTTATAATAATGAATGTTTCAGAATTAGTTATTGACTCCCAAACTAACTAATGGTATAATTTCTTCGTAATCAAGAAGAAGCCATCCGCTTCTCACCTAATGCCACAGGTTTTAGGTTAATAATAACTGATGTTTTTTTAGCATTGGATTATTAGCGGGTGGAAGACCCGTTTTTTTGTTTTCTGGGTTTAATTTTAGGGGGTGACTGTCTATTAGTAACGAGTTGCGAGTGAATGAGGAGATCCGCGCCAAGGAAATCCGTGTTGTCAGTGTTGAAGGGGAACAGTTAGGCATAATGTCTGTCAAAGATGCGCTTCGTCTGGCTCAAGAAAAAGAACTGGATTTGGTCGAAGTGGCGCCTAATGCCAAACCACCAGTTTGTCGCATTATGGATTACGGGAAATACCGTTATGAGCAGAGCAAAAGAGAACGGGAAGCCCGGAAAAAACAACGTATTATTGAAATTAAAGAGATCCGCATGACTCCAAAGATTGAAGCTCATGACTTTCAGGTTAAAGTCAAAGCAGCACAGAAGTTTTTAAAAGATGGCGATAAAGTCAAAGCCATAATCAGATTCCGTGGGCGCGAGATCGTACATGCCGAACTAGGAAAAAATCTGCTCATGCAACTTTATGAGAATGTCAGTGATCTGGCTGTTTTAGAACGGGAACCCAAAATTGAAGGAAAAAATATGATTATGATCTTATCAGCTAAGTCCGAATAGAGAGGAGCAATAATTATGCCAAAAATGAAAACACATAAAGGTGCTGCGAAACGGTTCAAAATAACCGGAAGTGGTAAAATCAAACGAAGCCATGCTTTCAAGCGTCATATTCTGGAATCAAAAACCGCTAAACGTAAACGTACATTAAGAAAAGCCGATCTCGTCAATGCTGGCGAAATGAGACGCGTTAAACGGATGTTATGTATTTAATTTGATAATTGAATTGATAAAGGAGGAGATTTTAAATGCCAAGAGTAAAAGGTGGATTTACCAGCCGCCATCGTCATAAAAAAATTCTTAAACTGGCTAAAGGTTATCGTGGTTCAAAAAGTCGTCTTTTTAGAGTAGCCAACAACCAAGTTTTAAAATCTTTAGCTTATGCTTTCAGAGACCGTCGTGCAAAAAAACGTGATTTCAGAAAACTTTGGATTACCAGAATCAATGCTGCTGCCAGAATGAACGGGATGTCTTACAGTACTTTCATCAGTGGCTTAAAGAAAGCCGGTGTTCAGGTCAACCGTAAAGTTTTAGCTGATTTAGCTGTTCAAGACAGTCAAGCATTCAAAGAATTAGTTGGGGTAGCAAAAGCATCTAAATAATTTAAAATATAAAAACAAAAGCCTTCAAACACAATGAAGGCTTTTTTTCAATCTTAAACTTCCTTAAACTTCAATTTTTATAACGATAATTTACCTTTGAATAATTCTCCCGATTTACCGATAGCCCGCTCAATTAATTCCTGATGTTCGATCCCTGGTTCTAAAAATTTAATTCCTACCGAAAATTGATTGTTTAGTTTATTTTGACTACTGCGTTTTACGACTCCAACCAGGGAAATAGGATTATCATCCAAGGTAAATTCAATCAGCAAAGTCATCCCAACCGGCAGTTTTAAATCGGTAAGTAACAAAATACCGCCTTTCCCTAGGTCAAGCGATTCACCGAGACCGACTTTATCAGCCAGATGGCTTAATTGTTGGTCCTTAAAACTTAATACCCGATAGACAATCGGTACCGTTAAGGGAACCCTTGATCCACCACGCCGGTCACTGCTGGATAATACTTTGGGAGTTTCCACCGTCACTTTTAAGTTGCTTTGACTACGTGACAAGATTTTACTTTTAAAATTAAAGATCCCATCAGAACGTCCCGTATGAATCGTGATTAATTTTCCCGTCCGAAACAGATTAAAATATGGCGCTGCATTTTCATTAAAGCGCAATATCATTTTTTCATTGTTTCGCTCTTCAACGCTTGCTAAAAAAGATAACTGCTCTGACTGACCATTATCACCAGTAGTTTTTGCAATTGTAATCTCCACACTTTGTTGTGGCATGAACAGTCTTGCAACATCGGATGGATTTAGTCGGATATAAGTTCCTCCCAAGCTAAATACCTTCTTTCAAGAGACTAACTTAACTAATGATAGACATAGCTATATTATTTATTCGGCAAAATACTACAAAATCCTACTTACTATAAGCAATATATGGAAATATTAATTATATTTAATCTTTTGAAGGTTAAAACTAAATTAACAGATAACCTCAACCACATAAATATGGTATAATATTACGGTAATTTATATGGGCACTTTATTTTCTCAAAAACGTTATTATTAATTAATTTAATCTTCTCTCTCTTCATTTTAGTTGATATAAAATATATTATAGAGGTGGATCCATGTTAAAAAAGCTTAGTGAGTTATGGGATACTAATTTAAGGGAAGTAAAAAGATTACGCCAGCGAATTCAGACCATAAACGCCCTGGAACCGGAGTTTAAAAAATTATCAGATGACGAACTGCGCGCCAAGACTGCTTATTTTAAAGAGCGCTTGGCAAACGGCGAAACTCTTGATGATCTTCTTCCTGAAGCATTTGCTACGGTCCGTGAAGCTGCTTCGCGGGTTTTAAATCAACGCCATTACGATGTACAATTGATGGGTGGAATTGTTTTACACGAAGGTAAAATTGCCGAAATGAAAACCGGTGAAGGAAAGACCCTGGTCGCTACCTTACCGGTATACTTAAATGCGCTGACTGGAAAAGGAGTCCATGTTGTTACCGTCAACGACTATTTGGCAAAACGTGATAGCGAATGGATGGGGAAGATTTACCGTTTTCTGGGGCTCTCCGTAGGAGTGATTTTACACCATCTCAATGCTGAAGAACGGCGGATCGCCTATAACTCTGATATTACCTATGGCACCAACAACGAATTTGGATTTGATTATTTAAGAGACAATATGGCGTTTGAAGTATCAGATATGGTACAACGTGAACTAAATTATGCAATCGTCGACGAGGTTGACAGTATCTTAATCGATGAGGCCAGGACACCGTTGATCATCTCCGGACAAGCGGAAGAATCAAACGAGCTATATTATCAGTTTGCCAAGATTGTGCCTAAACTTAAAAACGGCGAAGACTACACTGTTGACGAAAAAGCAAGGACTGTTGCAATTACAGAGTCCGGTGTCGCAGCAGTTGAAAAAGCACTTCATATTGATAACCTCTATGATGATGATAATACTGAATTAGTCCATCACCTGCAACAGGCGCTAAAAGCTAAAGAATTAATGAAACGCGATCGGGATTACGTTGTTAAGGACGGTCAAGTCATAATCGTTGATGAATTCACCGGCAGGCTGATGTTTGGCCGCCGCTACAGTGATGGTTTACACCAAGCAATTGAAGCCAAAGAAGGAGTAAAAATTGAGCGCGAAAGTCAGACTTTAGCGACAATCACCTTCCAAAACTATTTCCGAATGTATAACAAATTGGCCGGGATGACAGGTACTGCAGAAACTGAAGAACCGGAATTCCGTAAAATCTATAACCTGCCTGTTGTTGTTATTCCAACCAATCTTGAGATGATCAGAATCGACTACCCTGATGTCGTTTACAAGACGGAATCCGGTAAGTTCAAAGCGGTTGTTGATGAGATTATTGAAGTTCATAAAACCGGCCGTCCGATCTTGGTAGGGACAATTTCGATTGAAAAATCCGAATTGTTGAGTAGTATGTTAAAACGGCATGGTATCCAACATCAGGTCTTAAATGCCAAATACCATGAGAAAGAAGCTGAAATCATCGCCCAAGCAGGTAGATATGGCAGTGTTACGATTGCTACCAATATGGCCGGTCGTGGTACTGATATTATTCTCGGTGGTAATGCCGAATTTTTAGCCAAGAGTATCTTGCAGTCCCGTGGAATCAATCCTGCTGAAGCAACTCCTGAAGAATACCATCTGGCATTAAAGGAAGCTAAGCAAATCACCGAAGCGGAACATGAAAAGGTTGTAGCACTTGGTGGTCTACACATCATTGGTACCGAACGCCATGAAAGCCGCCGGATTGATAATCAGTTACGGGGCCGCGCCGGCCGTCAGGGCGACCCGGGCTCATCCCGGTTCTTTGTTGCAATGGAAGATGATTTGATGCGGCTCTTTGGCGGAGAGATGATCTCCGGAATGATGGAGCGCCTTGGTTGGTCAGAGGATATGCCGATTGAGCATAATATGATTGCCAAAAGGATCGAAAAAGCCCAGCAACGGGTTGAAAGTCGCAATTTCGAAATCAGAAAGCATGTTTTAGAATACGATGACGTTTTAAATAAACAGCGTGAAATCATTTACGAACTCCGTAAAAAATTACTCTTTGGCGAAGATATCCATCAAAAAGTTTTAACGATGTTCGAAGAAACTACCGATATGCTGCTCGACTATTATGCCAATGAAAAAGTAATTCCCGAAGAGTGGGATTTAACAGGCTTGTTACAGGCTATTGAGACAACTTTGTTACCTCACGAAACTTTAACTGTTGCCAAGTTGGAAAAGTTAAACCATCAGGAGATGCGCGAATTAATACTTTCAAGAGCCTTACAGCATTATCAGGCAAAAGAAGAAGCTGTAGGCGCAGAAAGATTAAGACAGTTTGAACGTTTTATAATGTTAAGGACGATCGATACTAAATGGATGGACCATCTGCAAGCAATGGATGATTTAAAAGAGGGTATTGGTCTTAGAGCATATGGACATAACGATCCTTTAGTCGCCTATAAGATTGAAGCTTACCAAATGTTTAAAGAGATGCGTGACTCAATCAATGAAGAAGTAATCAGAGAATTAGCCAAAATCAGGGTTGTCACCGCTGAAGAAAATCTAGTTCACCGTCCGCGCATCAAAAATATCACAACCAATCTTAATGAAGATGGCACACCCAATGTTCAACAGCGGGTCGTCGGTAAGAAAGTCGGTCGCAATGAAGAATGTCCCTGCGGCAGCGGGAAGAAATATAAAAAATGCTGTGGTCAAAATTGATTTGTTTAAATTAAGAAATTATCATAATTACAGTTTTGCTATTATTGTTAAGGGGTGAATGTTAATGATCGAAGTTAGTGAATTACGAAACTTGTTAAATGACTTACGAAAAAGATTAACTGAATTGAGGGAGTATCTTTGAATTAGATCAAAAACAGGAGCGAATCGAGCTGTTAACTGAGTTATCTACGGCGCCCGATTTTTGGGATGATCCTGCTAATGCTCAAAAAATTCTACAGGAATTAACCGGATTAAAAAATATGACCGACAATGTTACCCGCTTAGATAATCAGATCACCGATTTGCATGGTTTATTAGAGATGGCTGTTGAAGAAGATGAAGAAGATCTGTTGCTGGAAATCAGCAACAGCACCAAAGAGATTAATAAGACCATTAGTGAACTCGAGCTATCAACCATGTTAAACGGTGAATACGACCGAAGCAATGTTTATTTAACAATCCATCCCGGTGCCGGCGGTACCGAATCCCAAGACTGGGCGGATATGTTGTTAAGAATGTATGTCAGATGGGCTGAGAAGAGCGGTTATAAAGTGGAATTCCTGGAATTACAGGATGGGGATGAAGCCGGAATCAAAAGCGCAACTATCTATATTGCGGGTGAAAATGCCTTTGGCTACCTGCGCAGCGAAAAAGGTGTCCACCGTTTGGTGCGGATCTCACCTTTTGATGCTTCGGGGCGTCGCCATACTTCCTTTGCTTCAGTCGATATTGTGCCCGAAATTGAAGATTCTATTGAGATTGAAATTCGACCGGAAGACTTGAAGATTGATACATACCGTTCCGGTGGTGCCGGTGGACAGCATGTTAATAAAACCGAATCGGCAATCCGGATCACACATATTCCAACCGGTATTGTTGTAGCTTGCCAAAATGAACGTTCGCAATTTCAAAACAGAGATCGCGCAATGAAAATGCTCAAAGCTAAATTACACGAATATTACCGTCAACAACAAGAAGCCAAAATGGCTCAGATCAAAGGTGAATATACCGAAATTGCCTGGGGTAACCAAATACGCTCCTATGTATTCTGCCCATATACAATGGTTAAAGATCATCGTACTGAAGCTGAGACCGGCAATGTCCAAGCAGTTATGGATGGCGATCTCAACCCATTTATTGAGGCCTATCTGCGTTCTGATTTAAATCGTAAATAAGGATCAATTATCAATTGAAATACTTCTTTTAAGTAGCATGGAATAAAAAACCTTGGTTATACTAAATATCCAAGGTTTTTTATTATGTTACAAGAGAGGTCTTTGAGTCAAATGAAGAAAAAGGATCCTTATTATTATCGTATTTTATTACTGTTTGGCTTGTTTGGTATCTTATGTATGATAATTACAATTCAATTAATCAATATTCAAATACTTAATTGTAATAAGTATTCAAAGCTGGCAACATCCCAACGCGAAATAAAACTGCTCACAACTGAGCTGCGCGGCAGTTTTTACGACCGAAACAGGACAATTATCCGCGGTACTAAGAAAGCCAGTTTTTTATTGATTAATAATAGCTACAAGATCCTAGATTCATTAACCAAAATCCAACCATATTTCCCTGAGACATTAATTAAAGAATACCAAAGCAATAGTAATACAGCACAATGGATGTACTCAAAACCACTGACACCAAGGCAACTAAATGTAATCAATACCATCCAAAACCCACATTTTACTGTAATTCAGGCGCCTGTTGGCAGAGATCCACATGATTTATTGGCCTGGCATTTACTTGGAGAGGCAAATCCAAACAATTACTCGTCCGGATTAGAACGTACCTTTGATTCATTGCTTCAAAACTCCCGTGACTCTGGCGCAGTAATATCAATTGTCGATGCCTCCAAACGCCATATCACCGGACTACGGCTTCGTATCCAAGAAAACCTTAATAAAAACGGTGTCGTCCTTACTATTGATTCCCGAATTCAAAAAATTGTAGAAACAATTATTGATCAAGAACAGGAATTTGAAGGCGCAGTTGTTATTTTAGATGTTGCTAATGGAGAAATTTTAGCGATGGCCAGTCGCCCAATTATCAATTCAACTAATATTGCTGCCAGTTTAAAATCTTCCAACAGTCCCTTTATTAACCGGGCAGTTACCGCTTATTATCCTGGCTCAATCGTTAAGCTAATCCTGTTAAGTGCCGGACTGGACTCCGGAATAATCCAACCGGACAGTGAAGTTTACGATACCGGTTTCTTTGAAGTTAATAATAAAAAAATATTATGTACCACTTCTAATGGAATGGGACATGGCCAATTTAGCCTGACTGATGCCTTTGCCTATTCCTGCAACCCGGTTTTTCTGGAGATTGCCAGGAGATTAACACCAAAAACCTTTATTGAATACATCAATCGCTTCAAATTAGGGCAAAAATGTAACATTGGTTTAAATGAAGAGTCTAGTGGCAAAGTACCAACAAAACAAACCTTGAGCTTAGGCGAGCAGGCAAATCTGGCTTTAGGTCAGGAACATATCACTGCGACACCGCTGCAAATTGCCTCAATTATTCAAACAATTGCCAATGACGGAGTTAGAATCAATCCAACTTTAGTCAAAGGATATCTTAACAGTCAAGGTAACTATATTCCAACTCAAGAAATCATCAAAGAAAAGGTCATCAATTATCATACTGCAAAGACAATCCAGAAAATGATGGCGGCTGTTACCGGTTACGGCACCGGTACTGAAGCTCAGACCATCATGGGTTCTGCCGGTAAAACCGGAACTGCCCAAACCTCAACATCTCAGACTACACCGCCTTATGCCTGGTTTGCCGGATATGTTCCGCAAAATAACCCTAAATATGCAGGAGTAATCTTCTGTGAAAAAGGAATCTCCGGCGGCAAATCAGCAGCACCAATCTTCAGAAAGATAATGGAAGAAATTAACACTCTGTGAAATAGGCTTTTATGCACATTTGACCGCTTTAATTAAAAAAGACTAGCACTAATATGCATCTCTTTTCATAGTAATATAGTGCTATCAGCACAACGGGTTAATTGATGATTAATAATGGAGGTGAATCAAATCAGTCTAATTTTGTAAAACCAGTGGAGGTGTCAACTTATAGATGGCTATCCCTATTATAGGTCCGGTCTTGGAGATGTTAATTACTGGTTTACATTGTCTTTTTGGATATATTTCTAATAATAACGTCTTTCCACTGCCTTTGTCGGAAGCAGAAGAAAGTGAATTATTAATCCGCCTTGAAGCAGGTGATGAAGAAGCCCGTAACACTTTAATTGAGAGAAATTTAAGATTGGTTGCTCATATTGTTAAAAAATTTGACAGTACCGGTGAAGATGTTGATGATTTAATTTCAATTGGGACCATTGGCTTAATTAAAGGAATTGGAACTTTTAACCGGAACCGCAATACCAGATTGGCTACTTATGCGGCGCGATGTATTGAAAATGAAATTTTGATGCATTTAAGGTCGATCAAGAAAAACCGCAATGATCTGATGCTTTATGATCCGATTGGTTCAGATAAAGAAGGTAATGAAATAACATTGTTGGATATTCTCGATACCGGTTCCGAGATCGTTGCCGAAGAAGTCGAGACTATAATGATACCAGAAATTAAGACAGACAAAACGGCCAAAATAAGTTAGTATGGAACTATGGAAAAGAGAAGAAATTTTACACCGGAAGAAAAAGCAAAAATAGTGATTGAGGTCTTAAGGGAAGAA